>JAEEGL011030766.1_pt1 | contig 47552 bp, 35 predicted proteins | sample 9134231 | NCBI WGS metagenome assembly JAEEGL01 (sample SAMN16246548, study PRJNA631951) | gut metagenome | biome: gut microbiome; feature: rumen; material: fiber-attached | host: Bos | place: Iran: Karaj | collected 2018-10 | reverse complement strand
CTTCGCTATCCGCGAGGGTGGCCGCACCGTGGGTTCCGGTCAGGTGACCAAAATCCTCGAATAATCGAAGAAAACTCCTTAGAGCCGCAGCCCTGCGGCTCTATCCAGGGGCATAGTTAAATGGCATAATGACGGTCTCCAAAACCGTAGTTGGGAGTTCGATTCTCTCTGCCCCTGCCAATCAAATCGAAAGTTAAGATGTCTAAATTCGGAGATTACGTGAAATCAAGCTACGACGAACTCGTGCACAAAGTGTCGTGGCCAAGTTTTAAAGAGCTGCAAAACAGCGCCGTTGTGGTCGCTGTCGCAGCCCTTATCCTCGCCGTCATTGTCTTCATCATGGACTATGTCTGTGGTGTCCAGGGCGGTGCATGGAAAGGTATATTGGGAATCTATTATTCTATTGTCTCATAAAAACAGTCTCGCTTGTCCCCACGCACCGCTTCTCATGTGCGCGGGTGTGCGGACCGGTCTTGCTTCCCAATCTTATTTGAGGCCGGTTCATGACTCGGGGCGGATGAATGCTGTCGGCGAAGACAGCGCGATGAACCCCCAACGACAATTAGGAATCATATCTGTTTCAATAGTTTTAAGCAATGGATCAACAGTCTAAGAAATGGTATGTCGTAAGGGCTATCAGCGGTAAAGAGAAAAAGGCCAAAGAGTACATCGAAAGCGAAATGGCTAAACGTGGCTGGTCTGAACTCGTTCCGCAAGTCCTCATCCCTACTGAGAAAGTCTATTCTATCCGCAACGGCAAGAAGGTGGTCAAGGACCGCAACTTCTTCCCGGGTTATGTGTTGATAGAGGCCGACCTCAAGGATGAGATCATTCCCGTTATCCAGAATGTCCCCAATGTCTTAGATTTCCTCCGCGAGAAAGATGGCGGCCCCATCCCGATGCGTCCCGCTGAAATCAACCGCATCCTTGGCAACATGGATGAACAGCTCGACAGCGACGGCGGCCTCCTCGACAAATTCATCGTCGGCGAACCTGTCAAGGTTATCGACGGCCCCTTCAACTCCTTCTCCGGTATCGTGGAAGAGGTGAACGAGGAAAAGATGAAACTCAAGGTTACGGTCAAGATCTTCGGTCGCAAAACACCGCTCGAACTCAACTACAACCAGGTGGAGAAAGAATAGCGAAACGGCATGGTTCAAAAGTAGATGTTGTATTTACAAATGTTTTAAATTTTTCATTCAATGGCAAAAGAAATTGCAGGATTGATTAAACTTCAGATCAAAGGCGGCGCCGCCAACCCGGCTCCTCCCGTAGGTCCCGCATTGGGTGCCAAAGGTGTCAACATTATGGAGTTCTGCAAGCAGTTCAACGCTCGTACGCAGGACCAGGCTGGCAAGATTCTGCCCGTCATCATCAATGTCTACACCGACAAGTCCTTTGATTTTGTAGTAAAGACTCCCCCTGTTGCCGTACAGCTGAAAGAGGCTTCGAAGGCCGCCAAGGGTTCTGCTGAACCCAACCGCGTAAAGGTCGCCTCCGTCACTTGGGAACAGGTACGCCAGATTGCCGAAGCCAAAATGCCCGACCTGAACTGCTTCACTATCGAGTCGGCTATGAGTATGGTTGCCGGCACTGCACGCAGTATGGGTATCACTGTTACGGGTGAGAACCCCCTGGCAAAGTAAATTAAAGAAAGAATTATTAACAGTGGTAGCGTTAGTAGTAAAGTTTATAGGTTAAAGTTTAACGGTTAAAGACCTGCTGAGACCTGAGACGACGAAAGCGCGGTGACCACAAAAACGATCAGAAATGGCAAAACTATCTAAAAAACAGAAAGAGGCTTTTGCAAAGTTTGACAAAGAAAAGGTCTATTCGCTCGAAGAGGCCGTAACTGTTGTAAAACAGATTACCTACACCAAGTTTGATTCCAGCTTTGACATCGATGTCCGCTTGGGCGTCGACCCGCGCAAAGCCAACCAGATGGTCCGCGGAAGCGTCACCCTGCCTCACGGCACGGGCAAGACTGTTCGCGTGTTGGTACTCTGCACCCCCGACAAGGAGGAAGAGGCAAAAGCCGCCGGAGCCGATTACTACGGCTTGGACGAATATGTTGCCAAAATCAAGGGCGGTTGGACAGACGTCGATGTCATCATCACTATGCCCAGCTGTATGCCCAAGATTGGTGCTCTGGGACGCATCCTCGGTCCTCGCGGCCTGATGCCGAACCCCAAGACCGGCACCGTTACTATGGAAATCGGCAAGGCTGTCCAAGAGGCTAAGGCTGGTAAGATTGACTTCAAGGTCGACAAATTCGGTATCATCCATACCGCTGTCGGAAAATGCAGCTTCGACGAGAAGAAAATTGTCGAGAACGCACGTGAGGTCCTCCAGGCCATCATCAAGCTGAAACCTTCGGCTGCCAAGGGTACCTATGTGAAGAGCATCACCGTCTCCTCCACTATGAGCCCCGGCGTCAAGGTCGACACCAAAGCCGCAACATTGTAAAAATTGAAAATTGAGAATTGAAAATAATTTCGATTTTCTAAACGAGTTAATTCACAATTTATGAGAAAAGAACAGAAAGACCAACTGATAGACTCCTTGTGTGAGGAAATCAAGGCCTACCCGCATCTCTACATCGCCGACATCGGAGGTCTGAACTCCGTGCAGACGAGCAAGCTGCGCCGCGCCGCCTTCCGCAAAGAGGTGAAGCTGGAAGTTGTCAAGAACACCCTTCTCATCAAGGCTATGGAAAAGAGTGGCGTAGACTACTCGGAGCTGAAGCCCGTGGTGAAAGGTGAGACCTGCATTATGCTGTCGAACATCAACAACGCTCCCGCAAAGCTCATAAAGGAATTCCTGGCCAACAACAAGGACGCCAAGAAACCTTTGCTGAAGGGTGCCTATGTTGAGGAGAGCTTCTATGTGGGTGCTGAGAATCTCGACGCGCTTGTCAACATCAAGTCCAAGAGCGAACTTATCGCCGACGTTATCGCACTGCTGCAGTCGCCGATCAAGAACGTTGTTTCGGGCCTCCAGTCGGCAGGCAACACCATCTGCGGTGTCCTCGAGACTTTGTCAGAGAAAGCAGAATAAACAAAACAAAATTCCGTGTGCGGCAGATGCCGGACACAAGTCAAAAAACAAAATTGTAAAACATTTAAATTTAAAATAATTATGGCAGACATTAAAGCCTTAGCAGAAGAACTGGTTAACTTAACCGTTAAAGAAGTAAAAGAATTAGCTGACGTCCTGAAAGAGGAATACGGCATTGAACCCGCAGCTGCCGCTGTTGCAGTTGCTGCTGCTCCCGCCGCTGGTGGCGCTGCCGCCGCTGAGGAAAAGACCTCGTTTGACGTTATCCTGAAGGGTGTTCCCGATATGACCAAGAAACTGGCCGTTGTGAAGGCTGTGAAGGACCTCGCAAGCCTCGGTCTGAAAGAGTCGAAGGAACTCGTTGACGGTGCTCCCAAGACCGTTAAGGAAGGCGTCTCGAAGGACGAAGCCGATGCACTGAAGAAAGCCCTCGAAGAGGCTGGTGCAGAGGTTGAAGTTAAGTAATTTATACACTACTTGGCTCACCTAAGGAATAGGGTCTCCGACTTGTGTCGGAGTACCTATTCCTTATTGCTATGCAATACTTATCCCCGTGCGTATAGATATGAATATGTGAGTTTGTGAGTACTAGAGTTTCGTAAACCAAAAATTTTTATTCCCTTGGCAAAAAATCAACCCACAGTAATCAATTTTGCATCCGTCCGCAAGTTCGACTATCCGGATTTCCTCGACATTCAGCTGAAGTCATTCCAGGATTTCTTCCAGATCGAGACCAACCCGGACAACCGTTTGGATGAGGGTCTTTTCAAGGTTTTCAAAGAGAATTTTCCCATCTCGGATGCACGCAATAATTTCACTCTTGAGTTTCTGGACTACTACATCGACCCGCCGAGATACACCATTGAGGAGTGTATAGAGCGCGGCTTGACGTACAGTGTGCCTCTGAAGGCCAAGTTGAAACTCTCCTGCAATGACCCTGAGAACGAAGAGTTCCAGGCCATCGAACAGCCTGTCTATCTGGGTATGATCCCCTATATGACACCGAAAGGCACGTTCGTAATCAACGGTGCCGAGCGCGTCGTCGTGTCGCAGCTGCACCGTTCGCCAGGCGTTTTCTTCGGCACCCAGTTCCACTCGAACGGTACGCAGCTTTACAGTGCACGTATCATACCGTTCAAGGGTAGCTGGATGGAGTTCACCACGGACATCAACAACGTGATGTACGCCTACATCGACCGCAAGAAGAAACTGCCTATCACGACACTCTTGCGCGCCATTGGCTTTGAAACCGACAAGGAGATTCTCGACATTTTCGAACTCGCCGAGGAGATCAAAGCTACCCGCGCCAACTTGAAGAAAAACATCGGCCGCAAGCTTGCCGCCCGTGTTGTTGACACCTGGATAGAAGACTTCGTGGACGAGGACACCGGAGAGGTGGTCTCGATGGAGCGTACCGAGGTGGTCATCGAACGCGACGTAGAGCTGACCGAGGAAAACATTGAGAAAATACTTGAACTGAATGTCAAAACGATACTTGTTACCACTGAGGACAAGGACGGTGTCGACTATTCGGTCATCTACAATACCCTTAAGAAAGACACAGCCAATAATGCCAAGGAGGCTGTGGAATACATATACAGGCAGCTGCGCAACGCCGAGCCGCCAGACGAGGAAACCGCTCGCGGCATCATCGAGAAACTGTTCTTCTCTGACAAGCGCTACGATTTGGGCGATGTGGGTCGCTACAGAATCAATACAAAGCTGAACCTTGATGTACCCGACGAGGTGCGCGTCCTTACAAAAGAGGATATCACCTCTATTATTAAATATTTGATACTTCTTATTAACCAAAAGGCAGATGTCGACGATATCGACCACTTGTCGAACCGTCGCGTCCGCACTGTCGGCGAACAGCTCTCTGCCCAGTTCGGCGTAGGCTTGGCCCGTATGAGCCGCACTATTCGCGAACGTATGAATGTGCGCGACAACGAGGTCTTCACTCCCACCGAGCTTATCAACGCAAAGACTCTGTCGTCGGTAATAAACTCTTTCTTCGGCACAAACCAGCTGTCGCAGTTTATGGATCAGACCAACCCTCTGGCCGAGATCACGCACAAACGCCGTATCTCTGCTCTGGGTCCCGGCGGTCTTTCGCGCGACCGCGCAGGTTTCGAGGTGCGTGACGTTCACTACACACACTATGGTCGTCTGTGTACCATCGAGACACCCGAAGGTCCAAACATCGGTCTTATTTCATCGCTCAGCGTCTACGCAAAAATCAACAACCTTGGTTTTATCGAGACACCGTACCTGCGCGTCGAGAACGGTCAGGTTCAGCTCGGCGAGGCACCGGTATACTACACTGCCGAGGCTGAAGAGAACAAGACTGTGGCACAGGCCACCACCGAGCAGGACGAGGAAGGCCACATCCTTGGCAGCCGTGTCAAAGCACGCCGCCAGGCCGACTTCCCCATCGTAAGCCCCGAAGAGGTAGACTTGATGGACATCGCTTCGAACCAGATTGCATCGATTGCCGCATCGCTCATCCCGTTCCTGGAACACGACGACGCCAACCGTGCCCTAATGGGTTCGAATATGATGCGTCAGGCTGTTCCTCTGCTCAATCCTGAAATACCCATCGTCGGAACAGGCATAGAACAAGCCGTGGCCGAAGACAGCCGTGTGCTGCTCAACGCTATTGGCGACGGTGTCGTTGAATATGTAGACTCTACCCGCATCGTCATCAAGCACAACCGCACCGAGAAAGAGCGCCTTGTAAGCTTCGACGACGACCTGCACGAGTACCGTCTCACCAAATACCAGCGCACCAACCACAGCACTGCCATCAACCTGCGTCCTATCGTCCGCAAAGGCGACAAAGTCAAGAAAGGACAAGTGCTTTGCGAAGGATATGCAACACAGGGTGGCGAGCTTGCCCTTGGCCGCAATATGATGGTGGCATTTATGCCTTGGAAGGGTTACAACTTCGAGGATGCCGTTGTCATCAGCGAACGTGTTGTACGCGAAGACATCTATACCTCCGTCCACGTTGAGGAATACACCCTTGAGGTTCGTGAGACAAAACGCGGCGACGAAGAGTTGACGCGCGACATTCCCAACGTCAGCAGTGACGCCACCAAGGATCTTGATGAAAACGGTATCATCCGTATCGGTGCCGAAGTCAAGGAAGGCGACATCCTGATAGGTAAAATCACGCCCAAAGGCGAGAGCGACCCCACTCCGGAAGAGAAACTGCTTCGCGCCATCTTTGGCGACAAAGCAGGTGACGTGAAGGACGCTTCGCTGAAAGTTCCGCCGTCGGTACGCGGTGTTGTCATTGACAAGAAACTGTTCACCAGAGTTGTCCGCGACCGCAAGGCACGCGCACGCGAAAAAGAACTCCTTGCAAAGCCAGAGGAAGAGTTCAATATCGAACTCGCCGACCTCAAAGACAAGCTTATTGACAAACTACTTGTCATCCTGGCCGGCAAGACCTCGAACGGAGTCTACAACTCGCATAAAGTAGAACTTATCCATAAGAAAGAGAAGTTCAGTATGAAGGTGTTGCGTTCCATCGAAGATTTCACCGATGTCAACCCCAACCGCTGGACTCAGGACAAAGAGACCAACAACCTTATCAAGGAGTTGCTCAACAACTACAATATCAAGGTCCGCGAACTCAACGGTCGTTTCACACGTAACAAGTTCGCTCTCACCGTCGGCGACGACCTTCCCAGCGGAATCGTACAGATGGCCAAAGTATATATCGCTATGAAGCGTAAGCTTCGCATCGGTGACAAGATGGCTGGCCGCCACGGTAACAAAGGTATTGTCTCCAAGATTGTCCGCGCCGAGGATATGCCGTTCCTTGCCGACGGTACACCTGTCGACATAGTGCTTAATCCTCTGGGTGTGCCTTCGCGTATGAACTTAGGTCAGATTTACGAGACCGTCCTTGGATGGGCTGGCAAGAAACTCAACAAGCGTTTCAAGACCCCGATCTTCGACGGTGCCACACTCGAACAGATCAATGGATATATGCAAGAAGCCGGTCTGCCCGAGAACGGCCGTACCTACCTCTACGACGGTGAAACCGGAGAGCGCTTTGACCAGCCTGCCACCGTGGGATATATCTACTATCTCAAACTGCATCATATGATTGACGACAAGATGCACGCACGTAGCATTGGACCCTACTCGCTCATCACACAGCAGCCTCTCGGCGGTAAAGCCAACTTCGGTGGCCAGCGTTTTGGTGAGATGGAGGTCTGGGCTCTCGAAGCATTCGGTGCTTCACACGTGCTGCAGGAAGTGCTGACAGTCAAGTCCGACGACGTTATGGGCCGTGCCAAAACCTACGAGGCCATCGTCAAGGGCGACAACCAGCCTACACCGGGCATCCCAGAGTCGTTCAACGTGTTGGTACACGAATTGCGTGGCTTAGGACTTGAGGTAACTTTTGATTAATTATGAATTATGAATTTTGAATTATGAATCCGTCGTTTGCATAGAACTCAAAATTCAACATTCAAAATTCAAAATTATAACAATATGGCTTTTAAACAAGAATCACAGTTAAAGAACGATTTCAAATCGATAACCATTAGCTTGGCATCGCCGGAGTCAATCAAAAGACGCTCATATGGCGAAGTCACCAAGCCCGAAACCGTCAACTACCGCACCTATAAACCGGAACGTGACGGCTTGTTCTGCGAGCGCATTTTCGGTCCTACACGCGACTGGGAGTGCCACTGTGGCAAATATAAACGCATACGTTACAAAGGTATCGTCTGCGACCGTTGCGGCGTTGAAGTAACAGAGAAAAAAGTCCGCCGCGAACGTATGGGTCACATCGAACTTACCGTGCCCGTGGCCCACATATGGTTCTTCCGCACACTGCCAAACAAAATTGGTACCCTGCTGGATATTCCCAGCAAGAAACTGAACCAGGTCATTTACTATGAGAAATACATCGTTATACAGCCTGGCAAAGCCACTTTGAACGATGTACCAGTGCGCAAGCTCGACCTTCTTACGGAAGAAGAACTGTACTCCATCACCGAGAACCTGCCCTCGAACAACGACCAGCTCAGCAATGACGATCCTGACAAGTTCATCTATGGTATGGGTGCCGAGGCGCTCTACACGCTGCTCAGCGAACTCGACCTCGACAAACTTAGCTACGATCTCCGCGACCGCGCAAACAAGGAGAACTCCAACCAGCGCAAACAGGAAGCGCTGAAACGCCTCAACATTATCGAGTCGTTCCGCGATTCGCGTCACCGTATGCAGGAACGCGGTATGGACAACCGTCCTGAATGGATGATTCTCAATATCATCCCTGTAATTCCGCCAGACCTGCGTCCGCTTGTTCCGCTTGATGGCGGCCGTTTCGCCACCAGCGACATAAATGAGCTCTATCGTCGTGTAATCATCCGCAACAACCGTCTGAAACGACTGCTAGAGATCAAAGCTCCGGAAGTCATTATGCGCAACGAAAAACGTATGCTTCAGGAGTCCGTTGACTCGTTGTTCGACAACAGCCGCAAAGTCAGTTCTGTCAAAAGCGACAGCAATCGTTCGCTCAAATCACTCAGCGACTCCCTCAAGGGTAAACAAGGTCGTTTCCGTCAGAACCTGCTCGGTAAACGTGTCGACTACTCTGGCCGTTCGGTCATCGTTGTCGGACCAGAACTTAAAATGCACGAGTGCGGTTTACCGAAGGATATGGCCAGCGAGCTTTTCAAACCGTTCATTATCCGCAAGATGCTTGAACGCGGTCTTGTAAAGACTGTAAAGAGTGCCAAACGTATAGTCGACCGCAAAGATCCGGTAGTATGGGAAATCCTTGAAAACATACTGAAAGGCCACCCGATACTCCTGAACCGAGCTCCTACGCTCCACCGTCTTGGTATTCAGGCCTTCCAACCCAAGCTCGTAGAAGGTAAAGCCATCCGTCTGCACCCGCTCGTATGTACCGGTTTCAACGCCGACTTCGACGGTGACCAGATGGCTGTCCACGTACCACTGGGCAATGCAGCAATACTTGAAGCCCAGCTGTTGATGCTCTCCACCCATAACATCCTCAACCCTGCCAACGGTGCTCCTATTACCGTGCCTTCGCAGGATATGGTGCTTGGTCTGTACTATATGACCAAACCGCGCCACACCACTGAAACCGAGGTTGTCAAAGGCGAAGGCCAACGTTTCTATTCACCTGAAGAGGTTATCATCGCGTACAACGAGAAACGTGTATCGCTCAACGCTTGCATCTCTGTCCGTCTCAACCAATTCAAAGGACGTGACGAATACGAATTCGTACATACCGACAGGTCATTCGCCGAAGTAATAAAAGATCGCAACGGCAACATACTCACCGACCGCGACTGCGATACCGACGAAGAGCGCGCACAGCGTTGCCGCACTGAATTTGAGATTCTTCGCGACAATGAAGGATTCCCAATTGTTGACAAAAACGGTCACTACATCAAAACCGACCGTCTGCATACCACTGTTGGCCGCGTCATATACAACCAGGTTGTACCTGATGCCTATGGCTACATAAACCAGGTGATGGGCAAGAAGAGCCTGCGCGACATTATCGGTGACCTCTTTACCGTCTGCGGCAACGCCGTAACAGCCAATTTCCTCGACGACATCAAGGCTATGGGTTACCGTATGGCTTTCAAGGGAGGTCTGTCGTTCAACCTTGGCGACGTTATCATCCCCGAAGAAAAAGAACAGATGATAGCACACGCCAACGAAGAAGTCGAAGAGGTTATGGCTCAGTATGCTATGGGTCTCATCACCAACAACGAGCGCTACAACCACGTCATCGATATTTGGACTAACACCAACAATCAGCTTACCGAGACACTTATGAAGCGACTCAAGGCTGACAACCAAGGATTCAATCCAATATATATGATGTACGACTCTGGTGCCCGTGGTAGCAAAGAACAGATTCGTCAGCTCTCCGGTATGCGTGGTCTTATGGCCAAGCCTCAGAAAGCTGGTGCCGCCGGCAACGAGATTATCGAGAACCCCATCATCTCCAACTTCAAAGAAGGTTTGTCGGTGCTTGAGTACTTTATCTCTACCCACGGTGCTCGTAAGGGTCTGGCCGATACAGCTCTTAAAACAGCTGACGCCGGTTACCTTACCCGTCGTCTCGTTGACGTGGCACACGATGTCATCATCACCGAGGAAGACTGCGGCACACTGCGCGGTCTGCCCACCACAGCACTCAAGAAAGGCGAGGATATCGTCCAGAGCCTCAGTGAAAAGATTCTTGGCCGTACATCGGTACACGATATTTTCGACCCCCAAACCGACGAACTCATTGTCGGTGCCGGCGAAGAACTTACCGAAGAAATCTGCAAACGCATCGAAGAAGCTCATATCGAAGAGGTAGAAATCCGCTCAGTTCTCACCTGCGAAGCCAAACACGGCGTCTGCGCCAAGTGCTATGGCCGCAACCTGGCCACTGGCCGTATGGTACAGAAAGGCGAGGCTGTCGGTGTCATCGCCGCACAGGCTATTGGTGAACCTGGTACACAGCTGACACTGCGTACATTCCACGTAGGTGGTGTCGCCGGTGGCAACATTGGTACCACTTCAAGCATAGAGTCACATCACGACGGTATTCTCGCCATCGATGAACTCCGTGCCATACCCTACACCGATGCACAAGGCGAAAGCTATCACATCGTTATGGGTCGTTCAGCGGAAATGCGCATTGTCGATCCCAAGACCGATGTCACGCTCTTCTCGGCACTGCTGCCCTATGGCTCCAAGCTCTACAAACTGGCAGGTTCCGAACTGCATCGTGGCGACCTTATCGCAGAGTGGGATCCCTACAACGTTGTCATCATATCCGATGTCGACGGTAAGGTCAGCTTCGAGAACGTCATCGAGAACGTGACCTACCGTGTTGAAAGCGATTCCCAGACAGGTCTTCAGGACAAAGTCATCGTCGAATCGCGCCAGCGTACAAAGAACCCAACCCTCAACATCGTCGACGACGAGGGCAACATCCTCAAAGTCTACGACCTTCCTGTCGGTGCCCATATCGGTGTCGACAACGGTCAGAAACTCAAGGCTGGTGACATTATGGTCAAAATACCGCGCAGCTTCGGCAAAGCAGGCGACATCACGGGCGGTCTGCCCCGAGTCACAGAGCTCTTCGAGGCCCGCAACCCGTCCGACCCCGCCATCGTGGCTGAAATCGACGGTATCGTTTCCATCGCCAAGAAACTCAAACGCAACAACCGTGAGATTACCATCACTTCCAAGACTGGTGAGCAGCGCAGCTACCTTATCAGCACCAGCAAGCAAATTCTTGCACAGGATCAGGACTATGTCAAGGCTGGTACACCGCTCAGCGAGGGTGCCATCACGCCTGCCGACATCCTAGCCGTTAAGGGACCTATGAAGGTGCAAGAATACATCGTCAACGAGGTACAGGAAGTCTACCGTCTGCAGGGTGTGAAAATCAACGACAAACACTTCGAAGTCATTGTACGTCAGATGATGCGCAAAGTAGAAATCGAAGACCCGGGCGATACCCGCTTCCTCGAAGGCGAGCTCGTCAACAAAATTGATTTCCACGAAATCAACGACGAGATCTTCGGTATGAAGGTTGTCGAGGACAAGGGCGACAGCGAAACACTTGAAAACGGCCAGATTATCACTGCCCGCAAACTGCGCGACGAGAACTCCTATCTGCGCCGTCAGGACAAGAAACTCGTTACTGCACGCGAAGCCAAGCCTGCTACAGCAAAACAGATACTTCAGGGTATCACACGCGCCTCGCTGCAGACCAAGAGCTTCATCAGCGCTGCATCCTTCCAGGAGACCACCAAGGTCCTCACCGAGGCTGCCATCAATGCAAAACAGGACTACCTCGAAGGTATGAAGGAGAACGTAATCGTCGGTCACCTTATCCCCGCAGGAACAGGTCTCCGCGAATACCAAAACCTTATTGTGGCGGACAAAAAAACAATGAACCAATAACAAGAGGATTAAACAATGGCACAAGAAAACAAAAACAATCTGAACCTCAATATCAGTGATGATGTTGCGCAAGGTACATACAGCAACCTTGCTGTAATAACCCACTCTCCTGCCGAGTTTATCCTCGACTTTGCACAGGCTCTGCCTGGCCGTGAAGGCGCAACAGTGCGACAGCGCATACTGATGTCGCCCATCCACGCCAAAAGACTCCTTATGGCCTTGAACGACAACCTACAGAAGTACGAAAAGAACTTTGGAGTCATCGACGAGCCGCACAGTCCCAACGATGCCATACCCTACAATATGGTGCCGCAGGGCAAAGCCTGACAACAAATGAAATAGCATTTGTGTTTTTATAAGGTTTGTACAAGAGGGATGCTTTACAGCATCCCTCTTTTTGTATATTATACTTGATCACAACAGTAAATTCACTCCACCGCATTGTAAAATAATGCTGAGCAATTGAATTATACTATCACCGGCTATTCAATATACTCGAAGTACGTAATATAGACATCCACATATCGGTAGCCCTGCGTGTAATGGTCTATTTCGTTGCGACTGCGTGACACCGGCAATTTTTCACTATATGTGTAGCTATATGAGAGTTTTGAACTACCGTAATCGACTGAAATAACATTGTTTTTGTTCGCAAAAGCATAACTGTCTACGTTTTCGCCTACGCCAATAAGTGTTGGCATCAACCCCTGCAAAGGGTTATATTTATCATCGTATCGATATGTTACTGTATTACCGTCAGAAGCGTTGCTAATGCTTTTGATATTGTCGCCTTTCCAAACTATACGGTACACTGTCTCACCTTTTTTTGCTTGATCTTTCTTATGGCATTCTGCAAGGTCGTGCACCGATTGGGCATCACCCAACACAGGCAAAAGCGCCAAAGCATCAATGTCAATGTCTGATTTGGTTTGAACAGCATTGCCATCAATGGTTATCTGGCTGATCTTCTTTCCGTCATATTTAAATTCATAAGTTGCAACAGTCTCTCCGTTTTTGTTTTTAACGGTCATTGTCTCGAGTTTTTTACCGTTGTAGTGATATTCGACGCCCGACTTTGTTTCACTAATATAAGCACGAACAAGGCGCTTGCCGTCGTATGTAAACGCAAGGCTGTTAGACACATTGTTACCCGAATAGAAGTCAATGCGATCCAGACGATTGCCATTCCAGATCCATTTCTCTGTCTGATGGCGTTTCGTGCTGTCCTTATGAATGACTTTCCATACCTTGAGTTCGTTATCATACCTCTGGTGAGTCCGTTCAAAGTATTCCGAGATACCCGACAGCTTCTGACTGGGTCTATATACTCCATCCTTTTTGCAGCCGGACATAACACATAGGACTGCTATCAAAACAACCGTTGTGAAAAAACGCTTCATATTGAATATTTTATTATATAACGCCAACGAAACGTAAAAATTATGTATCATTTTGATTTCTCCCACCTGTAAATTCAACACCGAGGTGCGGTGCCATCAAACAAAACAAAACAGAAAAAACCGTTTCGGGAGAGGATAGTAGGTATCTTCATAGTCCGTTCAACGATACTTCGACTATATATCAACGATACTTCAACGATATAGTATAGTTGATATATGGTCGAAGTATCGTTGAAGTATGGTCAAAGTATAGTTGAACGGGCATAGCGGTTGAGGCCAAACCGCAGCCGGCGCCGGCACTCCCCATTGCGGCTGAGTGCCAAAATATGGTTTGCCACGCTGCAATTCGGAAATTATGTGTATTTTTGCATTGTATTACCAAAAAAAATCTTGCTGCAAACTTATGAATATCAAATCACTTAAAGTTTTAATACTGTTCTTTTCACTGTGCAGTACTATCTGCGCACAAGATAATATGACCGACAGCGTCGATGCTCTGCACTACGACCTACGGCTTGACATAGGCAACCATACCGCTAACCGCATCGAAGGCTCGGCAGTCGTTACTATGCACATACTTAGCCATATGGACACCGTCGCACTGGAACTCTGCGCATCGGATATCGACTCTGTATGGTTTGACGGTACACCTTCACCATTCTGCTATGATGCAGCAATGCGCCTTGTGAAAGTACCTTATGTCGGCAACATCGACGATACAGTGACGATAACCGTTTTTTACCGCAAGGGGCAACATATTATGCCGCAAGGCTGGGGTGGTTTCTATTTCGACAACAACATATACTACAATCTCGGCATTGCATTATACGAATATCCACACAATGCTGGCAAGGCCTGGTTCCCGTGCCGCGACAACTTCTACGACAAGGCTACCTACCATTTTGAAATCACAGCAAAACCCAACTGGAGAGCAATATGCACAGGCCTTTTGGATAGCATTACCGAGCATACCGATGGCAGTTCTACATACTTCTGGACTCTGAATCGCCAGACGCCAACATACCTTGTTGGTGTGGCAGTGGCGCCTTTCCACATCATTGAACGAGAATATGTCAGCGAATACGGCATCTACCCTGCCCTGCTAGGCTTTACAGGTCACGACAGCGCTATGGTGTGGGCCGCCTACGACAATATGAGCCGGGTGATACCGATGTTTGAACGCCGTTTTGGACCCTATATGTGGGACCGCGTGGGATATGTGTCGACGACAAAAGGTTCGATGGAACACGTCGGAAACGTTGCCTTTACAACACAGTGTATGTCATCGCAGGACGAAGCCTGCCTGGCAACTATGAGCCACGAGTTTGCCCACTCGTGGTTTGGCAATCTCGTCACCTGTGCTACAAGTCTGGATATGTGGATCAACGAGGGCGGTGCATCTTTTTGCGAGGAGGTGGCTGTCGAAGCTATCTATTCCGACAGCAATCCACTTCGCTACAAAGACTATGCCAAGGAAAACCTTAAAAATGTGCTCATAACAGCACATATAAGAGATGACGGTTTCAAACCAGTATATGGGCAAACGCCCGAATATACTTACGGTATGACCGTATACAACAAAGGTGCCACGGTATGGCACTCCCTGCGCGGATATGTGGGCGATTCGCTCTTCTATGCTGCTATGCAAACACTTTTCAGCCGTTGCGCATTCCAAAACATTGACAGCTACCAGCTGCGCGACAGTCTTTCGCTATACACTGGCACCGATCTTACTGACTTCTTCGATTTCCACGTATTCAAACCAGGATTCACAGATTTCATAATTGACTCTATCCACAACAACAACACAACAACAACAATCCATATACAGCAGAAAACTTACGGCACCGACAGTCTGGCCAATGGCAACCGTGTGTGGGTGACATTCTTTTCGGCTAACCGTCTTAATCGCGCCGACCGCCTGATAACATTCGACGGCAAAGAAACCACTGCTGTTTTCCAGTTACCATTCAAGCCTGAATTTGCCATCGTTGACTACAACGACGACCTTTCGAAAGCATCAGTTAGTCAAGAACTTTTCATAAAAACAAAAGGGTCTTACAATCTCTCTTCAGCGCTGTTCCGTGCAGAGGTGAGCAAGGTGAATGACGGCGACAGCGCCTGGCTTTACGTTACCCATCACTGGGTAAAACCCGACACATTGCAAAATCCGCGGTATGCAAAAATGGCCGACCGCTATTGGCAGGTAACGGGTATTATCCCCGAAGGCTTCAAGATAGGTGGCCGCTTTTATTTTTCTCGTAATGGAAACGACCGTTCGCTTGACAATAATCTTTTCAATAGTTCAGCAGAGTTTGAACAGTTGTGCCTACTATACCGCGAAGACGCCGCCAGCGAGTGGAAACCAGCCACGAGCCTGCACACAGGCAACTCGTCGCAGGGATATTTTGTAATGACCGCGTTGAAACTTGGACAATACACCCTTGCTGTGAAAGACACATCATACGTTGACATTGTCGCTCCCAACGAGACTGAAACGGGTTCGGTACGTATATATCCCAATCCAACAAGCGGCACAGTGACCATAGAGACCGACAATCCAGGCGAGGCACTTTCGATTGATATATACGACACAGGTGGCAGAGCCGTTTTCAAAGACATTCGCACTGTCAGCGGCGGTCAAATTGCTCTCGACCTCAAATCAGGCATTTACTCCTTCATTATCCGTCAATTGGAAAACAATAAGTTGAGCAGTCAAAAAGTGCAATTTATGATTTTTTAACATAGTCTGCTAAACTTTTCGAGGCCTTTAATGCACTACTCTGTTTTAGAAATGATAAGCCTGGAAACAGTCATAGAAGGATGCAAGCAAGGCAACAGAGCAATGCAGAAGGAACTGTATGACAGATACAGTTCCCGATTCTATGCGTTATGCCGTCGCTACACCAACGATACAGAAAGCGCCAACGAGATTCTTACTGATGGCTTCATTGATGTTTTCAGCGAAATTGGCAACTATCGCAACGAAGGATCCTTCGAAGGCTGGATGCAAACCATCTTTCTGCGCAAGGCTATAAGATTCTATCACGCCAACCACCGTCGACAGCAGACTTTTAAACAACTGGACAGCACCGAGTATGACGGCGGCTATGCGGATATCGCCACACAAATTGACATTCGAGAAGCACTACTTGTGGCGTTGAGAAATCTTTCCAACGAGGAACGAATGGTTTTCAACTTGGTGGCTGTAGAAGACTGTTCATTGAAAGAAGCAGGCAAAATGATGAACATACCTGTTTCTACCGTCAAGTCACGATATTACAGGGCATTGCAAACAGTCAGAGAACGTCTGACAAAACAACTGGGTGAAAATTTCATAAAGAATTACAGATAAGATAAGTAACGATATATTAAAGCGTAAGTTATGGATATCATAGAGAAATTGGCAAAAGAGCAATTGAAGAATGCAGAACAACAACCACCGGCAAATGTTTGGAACACCATTGAAGGCCGTTTGGATGCTGTGCAAGCGACCAAAACGTCTAAAACAAGAAACATAGGAAGATTTATCGTCATCGCCTCTGGGATAGCAGTTGCTGCAGCTGCAACTTTGTTTGCAATATCAAAATCGAACGACACCATACCGCAGTCTCAACCAACTATTACCTATCAGCCAATTGAAGAAATTGTGGTTGAAGAACCCCTCGACAGTGCAGAAAAAGCAACCGACAACATAGTTGCCAGACCAACAATCTTAGAGCATAAAACCGTCGAAGCTCCATCAACAAAAAGCACTACTGCGCCAAAAGCAGCACTGCTAACAGCAGACCAAAAGAAGACAACTGCGTTTGCAACAGCCCAAAATGAAACGACCACTGTTCCGCAACCAGTCCCGAACAATAAAGTTGCTGAAAGCAACCTTCCTTCAACACCTGCTGTTGATTCGGCAAAAATTAAATACCCAACAACACAACCAGAGCCACGAGACACCGTCACACACCGCAAAACCGAACTATCGGTAGTTATTCCCAACCTGCTGACACCCAACGGAGACGGATACAATGACTGCTGGGCAATACCCGACATCGAGAACTATGGCACTGTTCAAGTACAAGTGTATACCGCCAAAAGCAAACGCATATTCAGCTCAACAAAATATCATAACGAGTTTTGTGGCGACAACTGTCCCGACGGCAACTATTTCTATGTGATAAAGTTCTCTGATTATGAAACGACCCGTCGCGGCGTCCTTGTAATAAAAAGATGACAACAATAACCGTTTTGACTATGAAAAAAGAAGAATCATATTCCTTATTATACAAACAGATCAAGAGTCTCATTGCAGGCGAGAACGACAGCATTGCCGTGATGTCAAACGTTGCCGCCCTTATCCACGACACTTTCCGCTTTTGGTGGACAGGATTCTACCGCGTAGAGGGCGGTGAACTGATACTTGGCCCGTTCCAAGGACCTGTGGCGTGTATGCACATAGGCTTCAGCAAGGGTGTATGCGGCACAGCGTGGAAGGAGCGCCGCACGGTGGTTGTGCCCGACGTGGAGCAGTTTCCCGGCCATATCGCCTGCAGCAGCGAAAGCCGCAGCGAGATAGTGGTACCCGTTATACAGAAAGGTGCCGTTGTTGCCGTGCTCGACATCGACAGTCGCGAGTTGAACACCTTTGACGAGGTTGATGCGGAATGGCTTGAGAAGATAGTCCTGCTGCTTCCGCCTATCGGCAGCGAGCGTGATGTATGGCTTGCCGCCGGCTGCTTCTGGGGAGCAGAAAAGTATCTGAAACTGATAGAAGGCGTTACCTTTACAGAGGTAGGCTTTGCCAACGGCAACACCGAGAACCCGACCTACAAGGAGGTCTATACCGACCAGACGGGCTATGCCGAGACGGTGCATCTGCGCTATAACCCGTCGGTGGTGAGCCTGCGTTTTCTGCTCGAGATGTATTTCAAGGCCATCGACCCCACCAGCCTCAACAAGCAGGGCGAGGACGAGGGCACGCGCTACCGTACAGGTATCTATTATGGCAACCTTGCCGACCGCGCCGTCATCGACGAGGTGGTTGCAGAAGAGGCCAAGAAGTACGGCTTGCCGCTTTGTGTCGAAGTGGAGCCGCTACGCAATTTCTACCGCGCCGAGGAGTACCATCAGGACTACCTAGACAAGAACCCCTCGGGCTATTGCCACCTGCCCGTGGCACTCTTTGAGCTTGCGAAGAAAGCCAAAGACACTAAATGAGATGTTTTGCAGGGGAAAACATATCTGGTTGTTGCCAATGCTGCTGTGCTGTGCCAATCTGCGCAGCCAGGTCGTCGTCACCCTGCCGTTCTATGAGGATTTTGAGGACTATATTGAAGACTCGATCAGGCAAATAGATGCAACCAATTATTATTATCCTGCTTATCATTTCTTTGGCGGTTGGGAAGGTTGTACTCGCGGATGGGCAGGAACAATGTTCTGTAGGCCTGGCCATTTGTTGGTACCTTACAATAATTACAGCTATATCAACAACGGTATGGTGCGTATGGACTATGCCGGTGCTTGGAATGACTATCATCCGGCAGTGGGCTTTTGGGATACGACCTCCGACTACAAGTGTGGTGGTTCGCTGTTGGCGTCGCCCTGGTTCTACGAATTGCCGGCAAGAGTCACCTTCGATTTCGTTGTCGGACAAGACACAAACAGTCCAAGTCCAGGTGCAGGACTGATACCGCTCGAAATAGAGGTTGGCATTTTGACCGACTCGGTGCCTGACACCACAACTACATTCTGGTGGTCGGAAATGCACACCAGTTGGCCCTGTAATCCTACCTGCGGGCGCGATTTTATCCCATTCTTGACTCTTACCTACACGCTCAACGGCTACGAGTGGCAGATGTTCGACGTTGACGTGCTCGGAATGTTCGACGGTGTCTCGCCACCTTACCGTATCGGTTTCCGTACCAAAAGATGCGATACCCTTACTTACGGATTTCCAGGCGGCAACTCCACCTTTATCGACAACGTCCGTATCTATCCCGCCCATATCACCACACGCGACACTCTGTTTCACACCGACACCATCTGTCAAGGAACGGCATACAGCGGCTACAGTTTCACCCCGACAGTCAGCCAGATGAGCACTCCCGGTACATACACCTTCGACTACACAGAGTTGGTGAACGACAGCACCGTCGACGTCCATCTGCTGACTCTTACCATCCTGCCCACAAGCGACACCGTGCTCTACGACACCATTTTCATCGGCGACAGTCTTCTCTTTTTCGACTCAACACTGACAGAAAACGGTTCATACTCATTTACCATCGTTGCCGCCAACGGATGTGACTCGACGGTGACGCTGCATCTGCAAACAATAATACGAAAAGACACAGTAACCATAAGAGACACCATCTGTCTCGGCGAGCTGTATAATGGCTATGGCTTTTATGCCCAGCCAACGATGCCAGGCACTTTCACATTCCAACGCGACAGCGTGGACGACTTTGCCCAGCGGCACTATTTCTTAAAGCTGTTTGTCAATCCGACAGACTCAACAACACAGCATATCAGCATCGATGCCGGCGACACCCTTCGATACGGCGGTACCGCCATCGCTGACAGTGGCGAGTACATCTTTCATTTCACCAACCAGTATGGGTGCGACTCTATGGTGACGCTGACAGTGAGTATTAATGCCACACCTCCTATAATACCAGAGGATACAATTCCAACAATAGAGGAGCCTCCAATGTACAATATCTGGTTCCCCAATGCCTTCACGCCCGGGCAGGAGACAAACAACAGTTTCCGCGGCTACCTCAGTTTTGAACCCGTCAAGTATGAATTGTATATCTACAACCGCTGGGGCAACTTGATTTTCAGCACCACCGACCCCGAAGCCGCCTGGGACGGCACCGCCAAAGGCATCCCCCAACCCCAGGCAGCATACGTGTACAAATACGAAGTCGAACTACCCAACGGCATTGTCCGCGCCGGCATCGGCACGGTGACATTGATAAGATGATAACTAAAACCACATACAATATGAAAGCAATCAAGAGAATTAGCCTATTGTTTACATTTGTCGCGCTTTCCCTCGCCGCCCACGCCCAGCGCTTCGAATGGGCCAAGAGTTTCTACGGCTATGGCGACGATTACTCCAATTTTCCCTGCGGCCTGGTGGCCGACGTGGAGGGCAACACGTACCACCTTATGCAGGTGGCCAGGGGCGGCTGGTTGGACACCATCGACCCCTTCGAGACCATCACCAACCATAACCGCAGCCTGCTGCTAGTCAAGATGTCGCCCGACGGGCAATACCTGTGGCACCGCATCATCAACCCTTGGGAGCGTGGCGGCGACAGCGGCGTGAAAGTACACGACCTGCGTATGCTTGGCGACACGGCTCTGATGATGATGGTGGACATTCCGCTGCCATACACCACCGTCTACGACAATATAGTGTGGACAAAGCTCTACTACCTCGACACGCTGCTAACCACCAGCGAGTTGCTGCTGCCAACGGATAGTGTGTACAATTGGAGGGCCACGGCCTTCATCACCCTGGGACTGGACGGCACGCTGCTGGAACACCACTTCCTGCAGGTCACCTATCTCGACAGCGTGGGACAGCCCGTCAGGCACGGGCAAAAGGTGTATGGCGAATGGCTGACCAATGGGCATTTCGATGTGGACAGCCGCGGCAACATCTATGTTGTCCGCCTCACTCAGGATTGGGCCTTCTCCGGGACGGAGACTCTGCACATCCACGATGGCGGATTGAGCGGGTACCGCTTTATGGTTGACGGCACGCACTTCCTTACCCATATCCCGCCATACCCCACGGGCTGGTGGAACCAGCAGGTGCTGAAGTTCTCGCCCCATTTCGACAGTCTGCTCGACGCTTCCTACATTGCCGGCGATGCGCCGTGGGTCGACCCCCTCAACACCAACTGGCTGGACATAAGGTCGTTTGATATCCACGACGACGACCAGTTGTACTTCACCTTCAATATAAAAGTAGAACACGACAGCATACCCATTGCACGATCGAACGGGCTTGTGCTGCAGGTGGACACACTCTCGCTGGCCTGGGGCACCGACTGTATGCTCCGCCTCGACACCGGCCTGAACGCCAACTTGCTGATGCAATTTGACTACGTTCCTGGCGACAGAAACTACCCGGCGGTGATGCTCAGCGCCACCTGCACCGACACCGCCACGGGGTCGCTCTTCGTACTTGGCGTTGCGGGAACCGATAGCTTCACCGGCAACAGCAATCCGCACCAGATCATCTACCGTGGCGACACCCTTGACAATCGCAACGATGCCTTCTGGCTCCGCGTGGGGATTGATGACGGGCGCTACCTCTCCTACGGGCGGATGCACTCCGCCTGGGGTAGCTCGGCGGGTGGCTTGTCCATCGCTGCGCGCGACAACCGAGTCTTTGCACAGGTGGGCTACTTGGGCAGTGTTTACTTTTCCTACACCGTACTCAACACCAGTGGAGCATACGAAAAAGGACTGGCTCTGGCGCAGTGGGACTACGACGGCAACGAGGTGGCCATATACCCCTTCCACTGCACCGATCCCGACAGCCAGCCCGGACACCTGCTGCTGACGGACACCGCAGTATACGTGACCGGCAACAGCTTCAGCAGCCCCACCACCTTCGGCGACATATTCTGTGGCAACGGACAATACATAGCCAAGTTGGTCGACACCTCGATGCGCAAGCCATACGTCCACCCCAACCTCCACGCCAACCAGTCGATTGTCTGGCCTGGCGGCAACATCCTGCGCATCCCTCATCCCGAAACCAATCCTGACCTGCCGATCAACGCCACGGCCACCAGCGGCCTGCCTGTGAGCTATATCACCTCCGACCCGTCGATGGCGAGAGTCGATATCAGCGAAGACGGCGTGATACTGGTGGCGTTGCGTCAGCAGGGCATCTGCCAAGTCACTGCCATCCAGCCTGGCACCAGTTACTGGAACCCAGCCTCGCTCACCAAGACCCTCTACATCGGAACAACGCCGCCACCGCCCATAGGGATAGAAGATGTAGAAAAACAAGAGCTTGTCTGCTATCCAAACCCAACTACCGGCATAGTGACTCTCCAAATTCAAAATTCAGATTTCGAAATTCAAAATTGCTATCTCACCGACCTCACAGGCCGCCGCGAGCAGGTGCGCCTCACAGCCGAAGGCTCCGGACGCTACACCCTCGACCTCACCTCGCGCCCCCAGGCCACCTACCTCCTCACCCTCACCACCGCATCAGGCAAAACACATACCATAAGACTAACGAAGATGTCTGACATATTCTCACAATAAACCAATCAAAAACAATATGCTTCTATTCCTGATAATTGTCTTCGGTATCCTACCGTGCCGAGCTCAGGAATTCGTCAACAGGATGTTGGAGACGGACTTTTTGGATGATGTTTTTGAAGCAATTCGAACAGAGTGTTGAAGCAGGAACGGCTGTCGACTGCTTTTTGTGCTACAGCCACCGAGGAAAGCAATTTAACCATAAGCCACAGTGCCAATCTGCAATCATCCTAACAATCAAAACATTACAGTATTATACTTTTCACAATGCTTTTTACGGTATATGTAGTGTGCATAGCATATACGTTCCCTGGCATATGTACAGTATTTGTACAGTATATGTACAGTATATGTACGCTTTAGAAGCGTACAAATACTGTACATATACTGTACAAATACTGTACATATGCCAGGGAATGTCTACTGAGAACATCGTTGTTACATCCTAATGAAAGCAGAGAAACACCACGAAATAATGAATGTCGTAACGCACAGTCATACAGGCATAAAGCTATTCCCAATTCAAAAAAAGGAACAGCGTCGCGTCGCATATGGTGCTTGAGCCCCTGAATTATTAAATTATTGCACTGGCACAATACGCAGCTTTTTTTTGCGTTATGAGGCATTGGAAGATTTTTCGTAACCCATAATAATCCTATGTACAACTATATTCGAGGAAAACTGGACGAGGCCACGCCGGCATACGCTGTCATCGACTGCGGCGGTGTGGGCTATCTGCTTGAAACCACGATAAACACATATTCCCAAATCAAGGATTTGGACGAGGTCAAGCTGCTGGTTCACGAGGTGGTTCGCGAGGATGCCCATCTGCTGTTTGGATTCTACACTGAAGGCGAGCGCGAGATGTTCCGCCTGCTGATTGGTGTCAACGGCGTGGGTGCCGCGACGGCACGCATAATGCTGTCGTCGCTTACTGTCGAGGAACTGACGCGCGCCATCCTTGACCAGGATGTCAAGCGTGTGCAGAAAGTGAAGGGCATCGGTGCCAAGACGGCACAGCGCATACTGCTGGAACTTCGCGACAAAGTAGATCCGTTTGCCATTCAGACGCTTGCCGGCGGCACTTCTTCGTCGCACCAGGGCAACAACAATGCCGACGAGGCTTTGTCTGCACTGGTTATGCTGGGATTCCCAAAAGCAGCTTCTGAAAAGGTAGTGTCGACGGTGATTTCGGCCAACCCAGGCGCCACGGTAGAGGAAATCATAAAACTCACTTTGGCTCACGGCATTTGACAAAGCAGAGCCCGTGACGCTTAAAACTTAACAAAACAGGCAACATTGACTATAAAGGCTGTGATAGATGGCAAGGTGCGGAACCGCTTGTGGCGGTTCCTTGTGCTGTTGTCGCTGTTGTTCACGGCCACGACGGTGCAGGCCCAGGTGGAGGGCGACAGCACGGATGCCGACTTGCGCTTTCCGATACCGCAAAACGGCGACGCGCCGCAGAGTCCGCTCTATCTCGGCAACCCGTCGAATATGACCACCACTGTCGAATACGACCCGGCAACGCACAGTTATGTCCGCCTCACCAAGGTGGGCAACATCGTCGTAAACCGCCAGTATATGACTTTTGAGGAGTATCAGGACTACCAGATGCAGAACCTGATGAACGACTTCTGGAATCAGAAACTGGAAGAAAACAGCCTCAACGGCGGCGAGGACGGTCTGCTCAGCAAGATACCCGGGTTCAACGAAATAAGCCGCAAACTGGAGAGCTTGATGGACAAGCCTGAGATAAAAGTCACCCCCAGCGGAAGTGCCGACCTGACACTGCAGGTCATCAACAATTTCACTGACAATCCATCGATGGACGAGTCGCGCCGAAGCAATACGACGTTCGATTTCGACGAGAATATCCAGCTGACCCTCAACGCCAAGATTGGCGACCTTATCAATACCGACATCAACTGGAACACCCAGGCGACGTTCGACTTTGAGAATCAGGCGAAACTGAAATATGAGGGCAAGGAGGACAACATCATCCAGCTGCTTGAGGCTGCCGACATATCATTTCCACTGAACACCACCCTCATCAAGGGCAGCCAACGCCTGTTCGGTATCCATTCCAAACTGAAGTTCGGCAACTTGACTGTCGACGCCGTGGCCAGCCACAAGGAGACCAGCACCGAGAATATGCAGGTGCAGGGCGGTGCCTCGTCGCAGGAATTCGAGATTCGTGCCGACGAATATGAAGAGAACCGTCACTATTTTATTGCGCAATACTTCTACGACAACTACAACAAGGCGATGTCGACGCTGCCTATAGTCAACAGCAACATCAAGATTATACGCCTTGAGGTGTGGCGCACCAACATCGGTGCCGCCGTCACCAACAACCGCGACATACTTGCACTGACCGACCTTGGCGAGCAAAAGACTTCGTCGCCAGGCGTCTACGGCGGCCTGTCGGCATTGCCCAACGGTCAGACTTCAAACAACCTGCTGCAACTTATCAATACCAGCGCCGTCCGCAACATCAACAATGTCAGTTCATATATGGAGGGTATGGGCTTCACCGGCGGCACCGACTATGAGAAGTTGCAGAGCGCGCGCCTTTTGGCTCCCAACGAGTATACCTTCAACCCCCAACTCGGTTTCATCACCTTGTCGCAGCCGTTGGCCAACGACCAGATACTTGCCGTGGCATTTCAGTATCAGGTTATCGGCGACACCACCGTCTATCAGGTCGGTGAACTAACCACCGACGGTGTCAACGACCCAAATACACTGATTGTAAAACTTATAAAAGGAACGGCAGTCAACAGCCGCAGTCCGCTGTGGAAGTTGATGATGAAGAATGTCTATTTTCTGAAAAGCACACAGATAAGCCGCGACAATTTCCGTCTCAATGTTCTATACGAAAATCCCGAAGGCGGAGTGGGGATAGGCTATTTCACCGAAGGTCCTTTGGAAGCCACTCCGTTGGTCGAGGTTTTCGGCCTTGACCGAATGGATGCTTCGCAGAGCTATTATTATCCCGATGGTGTTTTCGACTGGTTCGACAGTGCCGCTTTCAAGGGCGGAACCATACAGGCATCGACGGGACGCATCTTTTTCCCATATGTGGAGCCTTTTGGCAAGGACTTGCGTGAAATGCTGGGCGACAATGCGCTGGCCAACAGATACTGTTTCGACTCGCTGTACACGATGACGCAGACGCTGGCACAGCAGTATGCCGACAAGAACAAGTTCTACCTGGAGGGATACTATACCAGTTCGGTCAGCGGCGAGATACAGCTGGGCTACAGTGTGGCACAAGGCTCAGTGTCTGTCACTGCCGGCGGTATGCCGCTGATAGAGAATGTGGACTATACCGTTGACTACACTATGGGTACGGTGCGAATCATCAACGAGAGTCTGCTGTCGTCGGGCACACCCATCAGTGTCAGCAGCGAGAACAGTTCGTTCTCGATGATGACAAAAACGATGCTTGGCCTTCATCTGAACTATGAATTTGACCCCGACTTCAATCTCGGCGGCACGTTTATGAACTTGAGGGAAAAACCGTTGACCCAGAAGAACAATTTCGGCGACGAGCCTACGAGCAACTCAATTTGGGGATTGGACCTGAACTATCGCCACGATGTGCCGTTCATCACCAAGTTTATGGACCGTCTGCCCGGTCTTCAGACCAAGGCACCGTCGACACTGACGTTGCAGGCCGAGTTTGCGCATTTCATACCCGGTATGGCCAACACAGGCAGCGATGATGGAAAAGTTACGTACATCGACGACTTTGAGGGAGCCGAAAGCAATATAGACCTTAAGGGCTACAGTTTTTGGAGTCTGGCATCGACACCTCAGGACTACAAAAGTTCGCTGTCGATGTTTCCCGAGACATCGCAGGGCAGCGGCCTTGCATACGGTTTCAACCGTGCCAGGCTGGCGTGGTACACGGTGGGCAGAATATTCTTTGAAAGCAACTGTCCCGAAAACATCGACGAGAACGACCGCTCACATCCCTATGCACGCCAAATCAACCAACGTGAAGTCTTCCCGAACAAGAGTCTTGCCGCTGGCGAGAACACCCGCATTTATGAGTTGACAATGGCTTATTACCCCAGTGAGAAAGGCCCGTACAACTATGATGTCGCGCCCACTGCGTTCAGTTCGGGTATTGACCAGAACGGACTTCTGAACAATCCACAGAGCCGTTGGGGTGGTATTATGCGCGAACTGACATACACCGACTTTGAGACGCAAAACATCGAGACTCTTGAGTTCTGGCTGATGGATCCCTTCATCGACCCTGCCACAGGCGAGCACGACGACAGCAAAAGCGGTGGACGGCTATTCATTAACCTTGGCGACATCAGCGAGGATATTCTTCGCGACGGTCGCAAGGGCTTTGAGAACGGCCTGCCCACTTCCAACACGGCACAGGCTTTCATTGACAATCCAGTCGACACCACAATATGGGGTCGTGTGCCCAAGATGCAGAGTGTCGTAAATGCTTTCGACAACAACGAGGAAAGCCGCCATTATCAGGACATCGGCTATGACGGATTGAGCAGCGCTGTCGACCTCAACGACGAGCAAAGCTTCTTCGCTGATTATATTAACAGCATTGCTGCACTGCACGGTACCTCTTCACAAGCCTACCTGCAAGCTCTCGAAGACCCCTCAAACGACGACTTCCGCTATTTCCGCAGCAGCTATTACGACCAAAACAACACTAAAATCAACGACCGCTACAAGAAGTACAACAATCCCGAAGGCAACTCGGCAAGCGATGCCGACAATACGGAGGACTACTCGACTGAAGGCAGTTCATATCCCAATATAGAGGATATAAACCGCGACAACACCCTCAGTGAAAGCGAGAACTACTACCAGTATGTCATAAACCTCACGCCAGACCAAATGGTTATTGGCAAGAACCACATTGTCGACATACAAGAGGCACAGAATGTGCAGCTTGCCAACGGTACGACAACCAACTGCCGATGGTATCAGTTCAAAATCCCCATCCGTGAGCCCGACCAGACCATAGGCAACATCAACGGCTTTCAGTCGATACGTTTTATGCGAATGTTCCTCAATGGTTTTCAAGACCCCGTGATACTTCGTTTTGCCACTCTTGAACTTGTCTACGGTACCTGGCGCAAATACAGTGAAGATTTGCTGCAGCCGGGTGACTACCCGACCGGTATGGGCGAAAACACCAGTTTCACTTTGTCGACTGTCAACATCGAGGAAAACGGCAGCCGCCAGCCGGTTCCGTACAACCTCCCGCCCAATATTGAACGCGAATCGTGGTACTCGACTTCTTCTTCATACACGGAATTGAACGAGCAGGCTTTGGAGCTTGACATTCAGGAACTGAACGCCGGCGACGCACGAGCCATTTACCGCAATGCCCAATATGATTTGAGGTATTATGGTAAACTGAAAATGTTTGTCCACGCCGAAAAGAAATATGAGCTGGATCATCTTTACGACGGCGACCTGACACTCTTTGTACGTCTCGGAAGTGACTATACCAACAACTATTATGAGTATGAACTTCCGTTGACGTTGACACCGTGGGGCACCTCGGCCGACAGCAAGGAAATTATATGGCCCGGGGCAAATCAGGTGGAGATCGACCTGCAGAAACTTGTGGAAATAAAGACCAACCGCAATAGAAAGATACGCAGCGGCGAGGTGGATTATAACAGCACGATGCTTTATAGCGAAATGGTAGACGGTCGCCGTTACACCATTATGGGCACACCCAATCTCGGCAAGGTCAAGGTCATTATGGTCGGTGTCCGCAATCCTCGCAAACAAACTCTCGACGACGGTAACGATATGCTTCCGAAGAGCGCCATTGTATGGATCAACGAGATGCGTCTGGCCGACTATATCAACAAGGGCGGTTGGGCTGCTATGGCACTGGCGCGCACCAATTTGGCAGATGCAGGCAACTTGTCGTTATACACGTCGTACACTACCAGTGGTTTCGGCAACCTGGAAGACAAGCTCAACAAAATTGAACTGGTCAACACCCTCAACATTCAGAGTACTCTGAACCTTGAGATGGGCAAATTCCTGCCCGACGAATGGGGTATGCACATACCGCTGTATCTTGACTACAACAACCAGATAGGCAGCCCTGAATACAATCCGCTGGATCCTGACGTGAAACTCAAAGACGACCTGAAAACATATAAAACACAGGCAGAGCGCGATTCGATAAAGAAAATGACACAACAGCGTCACCAAACAACCAATTTGACGCTGACCAATATGCGCAAGGAACGTACCGGAAAGTCGGCGTTGAAACCACACTTCTATGATTTTGAGAACTTCTCGTTTTCATACTCTTACAGTGGTGAGCGTAGCAGCGACGACGACATTGAATACTACAACAAAGACCAGCACCAAGGCGGTATTTCATATAACTTTGCCGTCAACCAGCCTAAACAGTTCAAGCCGTTTGACAAACTAAAGCCGTTCCAAAACAAGAACCTTAAATTTATTAAGGACTTCAATCTCTACTATCAACCTAAAAATGTCAGTTTCAACACCAAAATCTATAGAGACATTGAAAGTACACTTCTCAGAAACAAAAGTGCTGCGTTGGTCATTATGAATCCAACCTATTTCAAGCAGTTCACTTGGGAACGCGACTACAATGTGCAATATGACCTTGCGCGCAGCTTCCATATCACCTACGATGCCGTTGCCAACGCACGTATCGACGAACCACCCGGACAGATAGACCGTACAGCCAATGACTCAATCTGGACAGCTATTATGAGAGGCGGTACAATGCAGAATTTCAGGCAGGATATCAACATAACGTGGGATTTACCCATAAGCAAGTTGCCTTATATGGATTTTCTGCGATTGCCATTGACATACCGCACCACATACATATACAATGGTACAACACAAGCATTGGCCTCGCAGGGCAGTGTCATAAACAACAATACCACAATAAACCTTCCTATGCAGGCAAACTTCCAGACTTTGTACAACAAGTCGAAATTGTTGAAGAAAGCCTATGCCCAGAAGCCCAAGAACAAAAAGGATGTAAACAAGAAAGGGAAGGATGCCGACAAAGACCGTAACGAGCTGGACAAGAAACGCAATCTTGAACAGCGCAAAGCCGATGCTGCTCTTGCCGATTCGTTGAGACGTGTGGCACGCGAGGAAATGTTACGCGAACTGGGCTATTTCGGACTACGTTTCGTTACTGGTGTTAAATCAGTCAATATCACATACAACAATTCATACGGTGCCACCATTGCAGGTTTTATGGGCGAATCGCGCATCATTGGTCTTGACCCATCCAACCTGTGGCAGCCTGGTCTGCCTTTTGTGCTTGGTCTGCCAGAGAACAACCCCTTCAGCCTATCAACCGACGGCAATGCCACGAGCGGCACCGTCGAAAGCTTGCTACAGAACGACCTGCTATCGCACGATACTCTGATGAATACACCCAACAACGCTTCACAGAACAGTCTGCTTACATTCCAGACGACAATCGAACCTATACGTGATTTTATCATAAAGTCCAGTGCTCACCAAAACTATTCAACACGTCAGGAGTACTATTACAAATACAGTAATGCCACTGGAAGTGTCGAAGGTCCGCTGAGCAACACTCTGGTAGGCAATTACACCACAAGTGCTTGGTCGTTCCGCACAGCTTTCCGCAACAGCGACGACCTCTTCAATGACTTCATAGCAGCACGCGGAATAGCGGCAGCCCGTCTTGCCCGTCTCAATCCTGATCCATACAGTGACCTGATGGTGCAGGACACAATGAACGGAGAATGGTATCCGGCAGGATATGGTGCCAACCAGCAGACTGTACTTCTCACGGCATTCCTTGCCACCTATCTTGGCAAAGACGTTTCAAAACAGTCGTTCTCGCCGTTCCTGACAATACCATTACCCGACTGGGACATCAGCTACAACGGTCTTGCAAAAATAGATTTCTTCAAGAAATGGTTCACACAGGTAAGTATACAGCATAAATACAAAAGCGACTACACCATAGGCAATTTCTATACAGATGCTGCAATAGGCGCAGTCCTCGAAGGTTATGACTACGGTACGGAGACAGTGATCAACAACAATGGCGACTATATTTCACCAGTCTCTATGGACGGTGTCATCATCAACGAACAGTTCCAACCACTCATTATGCTGTCTGTCAGTATGGTTAACAGCCTTCAGTTCAAACTGCGCTATGACAAAATACGCAGTCTGAACTTGAGTTTTGTCAACAACCAGTTGACTGAAACCTATCGCGAAGGCATCACTTTCGGCACAGGTTACCGTTTCAAAGACCTTGAGTTCCACGTCAAGGCAAGTGACAAAGAATACAATCTTAAAAGCGACTTGGTCCTGCAGTTGGACATAACCTATAACAACAATATGACGCAGATACGCAAAATCAACCAGATGTCGCGTCAAATATCTTCAGGTTCCAAAATATGGATGGCACGTGTGCGCGCTGAATATGCTTTGTCGTCTACACTGACTCTGCAGGCCTTCTTTGAGACCAATATCAACACGCCGTATATCTCCAACGCCTACCCCAATTCAACCACCAAGGGAGGCCTCACCGTTCGCTTCTCGTTCTGAACTATCCTATTCTTGTCCAGTCGATGGGTGTATCGCCCTGGGCAGACAGTAGCTCGTTTGTTTTTGAAAAGTGGCGGCAGCCGAAGAACCCCCGGTATGCCGACAGCGGCGATGGATGCGGTGCCGTGAGAATATGGTGTTTGCCTTTGTCGATGAACTGGCTTTTGGCAATTGCATAACTGCCCCACAGCAGGAACACAATTCCGCTGCGGCGTTGCGACAGTTCGCGGATAGCTGCATCGGTGAACAGTTCCCAGCCGTGACGTTGGTGGCTGCCAGCCTGATGGGCTCGTACAGTCAGTGTGGCATTTAGTAGGAGTACACCTTGTTCGGCCCAACCGCTCAAATCGCCGTTTGTAAGGGGTATGTTTGTTCCCAAGTCGGTATTGATCTCCTTAATGATGTTGACCAGCGATGGCGGCACAGCAATACCGTTTGGCACCGAGAAACAAAGCCCCATAGCCTGCCCTGGCTCGTGGTAGGGATCCTGACCCAGGATGACAACCTTGACTTTGTCGAATGGTGTGCGGTCGAAAGCGGCAAAGATGTCCTTACCTTTCGGATAGCAGGTATAGGCCTGTCGTTCGGCAACAAGAAACTGTTTCAATTCAACAAAATAAGGTGCATCAAACTGTGACTGCAGTACGTTAAGCCAGCTGGGATCAATCTTAATCATATTTTTTATGAAAGAAAGGGATTATACTTTTTCTCGTCGCCTATGGTCGAGGTCTCGCCGTGGCCGGGCAGCACCATATAATTGTCTGGAAGCGTCAGAATACGCTCTTTCAGTTTTTCTATCAGCAGCGGATAGTTGCCTCCCGGCAAGTCGGTGCGGCCTATGCTGCCCTGAAAGAGTGCGTCGCCGGTAGCTACAGCCTCTTCAGAAGGAATGACAAAACAAAGACTGCCTTCGCAATGACCTGGCACGTAGCGACATTCGATTTCGATGTTGCCTGTGTGCAGAATGGTGCCATCGTCGGCGTGCACTGTGTCGAGGTGGTCCATACGGCCTGTATTGAACCCCATTATGCTGCCATAGGCTTCTGCCTGACGCAACAATTTGAGCCCGTCGCTATGCATATTTATGGGCAGGCGATATTTCTCTGACACCTGGCGAAGTCCGCAAATGTGGTCGACGTGGGCGTGTGTCAACAGCAACAGAGTAGGGGTGAGACCAAGGCGTTCCACGAACTGGAACAACTGTGCGTCCTCATAACTGGCTTCCATAGCAGGATCAATGAGGGCGCACTCTTTGGACTTTTCATCGTAAACCACATAGCAATTTACGCCGAAATGATTGAAGGTAAACTGTTTGATCATTATCCGTTAATCCAGTTTTCCACAGCCTCTTTCTGTACAGGCGGGATGTCCAGTTTGTTCTTTTTACGCAGACCGTTGAGATCGTTGTATAATTTATTAGGGTTGGCCTCTTTGAGCTGGGCGATAGTGTTGATGCCAGCTTTTCGCAGCATCGGTACCCATTCGGCAGCGACACCTGCGGCAACAAATTCCTCGTCGGTGGTGACAGCAGCTTTCTTTTCGGGCTTCATCTGTGGGAAAAGCAGCACATCTTGAATGCTTTGCGCACCGGTCATCATCATCACCAGACGGTCGATGCCGATGCCCATACCGCTGGTAGGCGGCATACCGTACTCGAGGGCGCGTACAAAGTCCATATCAATGAACATAGCCTCGTCATCACCCTTCTCGCTCAGGCGCAACTGTTCCTGGAAACGTCCAAGCTGGTCTATCGGGTCGTTGAGCTCACTGTATGCGTTGGCCAGTTCCTTGCCGCATACAAACAGTTCGAAACGCTCGGTGAGGTTCGGGTTGTTGCGGTGACGCTTGCAAAGCGGAGACATCTCGATGGGATAGTCGGTGACAAATGTGGGCTGTATAAGCGTGTGCTCGCATTTCTCACCGAAGATAGCGTCAATCAGTTTGCCTTTACCCATCGTTGCATCGGTCTCTACGCCAAGTTGCTTGCAGGCATCAATAAGCTGTGCTTCGTCCATATTTGCCACGTCGTAGCCTGTCATCTCCTTGATAAGGTCGCACATCGGTGCGCGGCGGAACGGTGGTTTGAAATCAATCTCGTTGCCCCATACGTTGACCTTCGTTGTGCCGTGCAGGTTGACGGCGATGCGCTCCAGCATATTCTCGGTGAAGGTCATCATCCAGTTATAGTCCTTATAGGGCACATATATTTCCATCGCGGTGAACTCTGGGTTGTGGGTGCGGTCCATACCCTCGTTGCGGAAATTGCGGCTGAACTCATACACTCCAGCAAAGCCACCGACAATCAGTCGTTTTAGATACAGTTCGTTGGCAATGCGCAGGTATAGGTCGATGTCGAGAGCATTGTGGTGAGTCACAAATGGACGTGCGGCAGCACCGCCTGGGATACTCTGCAGCACAGGAGTATCGACTTCCAGATAGCCCTGTTCGTTGAAATAGCTGCGCATAGTGTTGACAATCTTGGCACGCTGAACGAAAGTCTCACGCACCTGTGGATTGACAATCAGGTCAACATAGCGCATTCGGTAGCGGAGTTCAGGGTCGCTGAAAGCGTCGTACACCACGCCGTCCTTTTCCTTGACGATGGGCAGTGGGCGGAGGCTTTTGCTCAGTACTGTCAATGTCTTGACGTGTATCGATGTCTCGCCCATCTGAGTTACAAAAACAAAACCCGTAACGCCAATGATATCTCCAATGTCCAGCAGGCGTTTGAAAACGGTGTTGTACATAGTCTTGTCCTCACCGGGGCATATCTCGTCACGCTTAATGTAAAGTTGTATACGTCCGTAGGCATCCTGCAATTCCACAAAAGAAGCAGCACCCATAATGCGGCGGCTCATAATACGGCCAGCTATGCTGATATTCTGAAACTTGCTGTTGTCGGTCGGGAACTGTTCCAGAATCTCGCTCGATTTAGCGTTCACTTCATACAGTGCTGCTGGATAGGGGTTAATGCCCAGTTTCTTCAGTTCGTTCAGCGAATTTCTGCGTATTTGTTCTTGTTCACTCAGTTCTGCCATAATTATTTATATTATTGATTTTTAAATTATAATACATAATATAGGCACTTGTGTGCACACAACTGCCAAAATGCAAAGTTACACTTTTTTTTCTTACTGCGGATAAAAAGAGTCCTTGCCAAGTTTTGACAACTCTATAACAATCATTATATCAGTTTTTATTGCATTCTTATATACACACATTTTAAAGAGAAAACACATAAGAACTTCCAATATTAGTACATTTTATTGGACAGGGATGCCCCTTCTTTTGTTGTTAAGATAGAAAAAAAATAAATTTTCAGGCGATATACTTTTTTATGTTTTTATGCGTTATAAAAGCCACAAAACTTAATTCCACACTACAATGAAGAAAATTGCTCTATTTTTATCAGCTATGGTGCTTTGCATCGGCATAGCTATGGCTCAGGAACCCATCAAGAAGGCTAACAACGAGAAGGCTAAAACTGAAAAGCAGACTGTAAGCGCCGATAAGGGTGTCGCAAAACCCACAGCAAAGTCCTGTGGCAACTGTCCTCACCACAAACAGTGCAACAATTCCGCTAATGCGCAGGCTGTCAGCGCCAAGCCCGAAAACAAAGGATGCTGCGACAAGAACGGCAAGAAAGAGTGCAACAAGGACGGCAACGCCAAAGCTTGCAACAAAGGTGTAGAGAACAAGTCCGCCTCGACAAAATAATCAATTGAACAAAACCTTTTCAACTTTTCAAACCCTTTGAAAAACATCCGCAACTTCTGTATCATCGCCCACATCGACCACGGCAAAAGCACCCTGGCCGACCGTCTACTGGAAGTCACGAACACCGTTTCACAGCGTGAAATGCAAGACCAAGTGCTCGATGATATGGACCTTGAAAAAGAGCGTGGCATCACCATCAAAAGCCACGCCATACAGATGAACTATCACGTCCCAGCGGAGAGGAATAGTGCATATGCAGGTCAAAACTTTGTCCTGAATCTTATCGACACCCCTGGTCACGTGGACTTCAGCTATGAGGTGAGCCGCTCCATCGCTGCCTGCGAGGGAGCCCTCCTCGTTGTTGACGCCACTCAGGGCATCCAGGCTCAGACTATCAGCAACCTTTATCTGGCGCTGGAGAATGACTTGGAGATCATCCCCGTGATGAACAAAATAGACCTCGACAGCGCTATGCCCGAAGAGGTGGCTGACGAAATCATCGACCTGCTTGGGTGTACACGCGACGACATCCTATCCTGCAGCGCCAAGACTGGCGTCGGGGTGCCAGAAATCCTCGATGCCATTGTCGAGCGTGTACCTGCCCCCAAGGGCGACGAGGCGTCACCTCTACAAGCTTTGGTTTTCGATTCGGTGTTCAATCCATTCCGTGGCATCATCAGCTATTTCCGCATCGTCAACGGCACGCTTCGCACTAACGACTGGGTGAAATTCGTCAGTACAGAAAAAGACTACCACGCCGACGAGATAGGTGTCTTGCGCCTCAATATGGAGCCGCGCAAGGAACTGAAAGCTGGTGATGTGGGATATATAATCAGTGGCATCAAGAGTTCGAAGGAAGTGCGTGTGGGAGATACTATCACACACGTTGAGCAACCCTGCGACAAGGCCATCGACGGATTCGAATCGGTCAAGCCTATGGTCTTTGCTGGAGTCTACCCTGTCGACACCGACGACTATGAGGAGTTGCGTGCCAGCATAGAAAAACTGCAGCTCAACGACGCCTCGCTGACTTTCGAGCCTGAAAGCTCGTTGGCGCTGGGCTTTGGTTTCCGCTGCGGTTTCCTTGGACTGCTGCATATGGAGATTGTCCAAGAACGTCTGACACGCGAGTTCAATATGGATGTTATCACCACAGTGCCCAACGTGCAGTACAAGGTGCAGTTGACCAACGGACAAGAGATAGATGTCTACAATCCGTCGGGAATGCCCGAACCAAACAACATTAAGGAGGTCTACGAACCTTATATCCACGCACAGATTATCACCAAAGCGGACTATATAGGTCCCGTCATCAAACTGTGTATGGACAAACGAGGCATCCTGAAAAACCAGAATTACCTGACTACCGACCGCATCGAGATAACCTTCGACCTGCCACTTGGCGAGGTAGTGTTTGACTTCTACGACAAACTGAAAAGTATTTCGAAGGGCTATGCATCGTTCGACTACTACCTTAACGGCTTCAAGCCCAGCAAACTGGTGAAGCTTGAGATACTGCTCAACGGCGATCCTGTCGACGCGCTATCAACGCTGACCTATGTCGACAACGCTTATCCTATTGGCCGGAAAATGTGCGAAAAGTTGAAGGATCTTATCCCCCGCCAGCAGTTCGACGTGGCCATTCAGGCTGCCATAGGCAGTAAAATTATCGCCCGCGAAACAGTACGACAAGTTCGCAAAGATGTCACTGCCAAATGCTACGGTGGCGATATCACACGCAAGCGCAAACTACTTGAAAAACAAAAAGAAGGCAAAAAACGTATGCGCCAAGTTGGCAATGTGGAAGTGCCACAAAGCGCCTTCCTCGCCGTACTGAAATTGGATTAATGGTACGTAGGTGTCAAGCCTGCATAAAGAGAAATAATAATTATGTCAGCAACATTAATAGCAATTATCATTGTCTTCACGGGACTCCTCTCTGTCACCGTGACAGGATTCATTTTCTACAAAATCGTCACAAGTTACTTCGATAACCAGCAAAAGAACCAGATGCTGCAGATGAGGATTGACGAGCGTAAGGAGTCGCTCAAGGTGGTCACCCCCATCCGCCTACAAGCTTACGAGCGTATGGCTCTCTATTTGGAGCGCATATCGCCCAACAGCCTTATCCTACGAACTTTCCATCCTGGTATGGACATCAAGGCTTTGCAACTGGCTATGACCAAGAGCATACGTGACGAGTGGGAGCATAACCTCAGCCAGCAGGTATATCTTACCACAGAGAGCTGGAACCGTATCCGCGAGGCCAAGGAGGAGATGATCAACCTAATCAACGGCAGTGCCGTCAAGCTGCCTGCCGATGCCGACCCCACAAGTCTTGCAGGCGCAATATTCGAGAGTTGCGCCAAGAGCAAGATTCCCACCGATGAGGCCTTGGAGTTTATGAAGAACGAAATCCAGGAACGCTTCGCATAGCGAGAGCAAAGTCAATCTCTATTTAGAACACAAATCTCACGAATTGGCACAAATGCTCCTTATCGGAGCGGCTTAGCTGTTCTTCAAAAAGACACAGCTACTGTTTTTCGAATGCTCCTATTGTCGGAGGATTGCTGCGCGGATTGCCTTTCAAGTCGGTGCTGCTTTTAAGCCAGGCACTGCTGCCGGCGCCTATGGCCGGTGAGTTCTCCTGCAGTTCGTAGTCGTGCTTGTAGGCATCATTGAATTTGGGATCCTTACCAACAATATCGTTGCCTCCAGCAATTGTTGGTGCAGGACTGTATGTGGCACATCCATTGCTGTCAACCAAAGAGGTGCGCAACAGGCAGTTGTAGAATGTACAGTTCATTTCGCAGTTTTCCATCCAGTCAAACAGCAGCTCTCCGCTGTTGTCGCTTCCATTGTAGTTGCCATAAATGATGCAGTTGCGGAACTCAGCCTGTTGCAGTGGACGCGGAAAGACTTCAGTCGCGCTGTACTTGTAGTAATTGTTAAGCCACACCGACTGCGTTTTGCGGCCACTGTATCGCCAATAGTTGGCAAAAGTACTGTTGCTAAACAGGTAACGACCACCATAAAGAAGGCTAACGAGCTGTTCTCCGCAGCTGCTTACAAGCAGGTTATCGCCCTCTATCCGTGCACCCTGTCCTAGGATACCCATACGCGAATGATTCTGTATAATGCTGTTGCTGATATCAAGAGTCGGGTTGCTGTTGACGTTGGTGTCGACTTGTATGCCTATGGTGGCATTCTCAATGCAGGCCCATTCTATGTGATTGTCCTTGCTTCCAGTCGACAGCCAAATGCCCTGCCACTGGCCTGGCAGACTGTCATAGTAGCCGTCGTGGCGTACAGAACTGAAAACAACCGGTTTTGACAAGCTGCCCCGCACATCGAGCGTGGCACTGTCGTAGACCCACAGGCAGGCATCGTTGGCAAAATAAAGCTCATCGCCTGTGGTGAGGTGCAACGTTTCGTTACTATTGATAACGGCATATCCCATAATGACGTGCGGACGGCTGTGATCCCAGTTGGCACAGTCTATAATAGAGAAAGGAATCCACATTGTGTCAATCTGTCCCAGGTGGTTGATGTACAGTTGGTAAATCTGGTGGGTGTATGTCGGATTGTGATACACCGCATTGCGACCATAAGCAGTCACTGGAAGCGACTGCTGCCTGTTGTTGAAGCTGAACACTATGGCATCTTCCACCAAATATGGTGTTGTCTGGTCGTTTGGATTGATGTTAGCCTGTATGAATATGAAAATGCTGTCGTTGGCTGCTATTTCCACATCGCGGGCAATGCGCGACGTGTCGCCGTCTACGTTGATGCGGAATCGCGAAGCTCCGCCCATTTGAAGTGCAACGCTGTTGATAAGCAGTGGTTCGTCATAGCGATTATATACCTTCACCGAGCGTGTCACCGTAGCCATTGTTGCAAAGACAGTGTCGAATGTCACAGTGTCTTCCGAGAAAGCCAACCGCACCGAACTGTCGGTCAGGTATCGATCTTCTTTGATACACGACGTTGCAAGTATTGCTGTCAACACCAGCAGGACGACGATCAAAACTCTGGATTTAAACATATTCATACAACGTATTGGCTATTTTATGTAAATATCGAACACCTCATTCAAACGCTTTGTGCATACTGGACAGAAGGTGGCATAGTCGCGCATCATACACTTTGTGCAAGGGCGATAGCAACCTTTCTCCAAATATCCAGCACCCTCATAGGCACCGACAGGACCATTCTCGCGGCGTCCCAGCCCCTCAACCGGCGGCGTCGGTATCGGTGTACCTTCGGGAACCAGATATTTCCACTTGCTTTCGAAGTTCTTCAACGACGTGATGTTGGGTTCCACCGGCTCGCGATCAACATAACGGCGATTGTAATTGGTGTCATCCTCTACATATTCGTCGGCAAGACCTCCTATAGAATGACCCAACTCGTGAGGCAGAATCCACATCGACATCTCCTGCACGGCACTGAAAGCATAATAGTTGTATATTGCACCCCCACCGTATGTGTCGCAGTTGGCCATAATTATGATATGGTCATAAGGCACACCGCGCAACAGGTTGTGAAGCCTGAACAACTGCGTAGTCATCAGATAACGATCCATATTGAACGTGTTGTACGACGACCCGACAGCACTCTCGACATAACGTCCTTGATTGGGGTCGGTGACACCACTCTCGCTCATCAACATACCGACTCCCCAGACATTGAAATCATTCCTGCGGCTTGCAAAAGGTTCCTGACCCAACAGGTATTCAGTGAACTTGCCGAAATCCTCCATCATCTTTCTGCTGTCTTTCTTGCCATAGCCTTCGGCAACAATGACTACATCGATTTTATTATGCGGGTCGCCATTTTCAAGCAGCGCAATAGGTTTCTTTTCAGGCAAAGCCTTGCCGGCACGGAATGCAGCAGGGTCGAAACGGAAGGTTGAAGCAGTGAAAAAACGTCCTTGCTTGTCGCGTTTCTGCATACACACATCCACAGTACGTTTGGGCATAGGCATCACCATCACTTCCTCGAAAGTGGCCACGCTGTCGCGTTCACGGCTTGCCACCGTGAATCGATATTCCTCAAACAAAGTGTTATAGCAGCGCGAATAGAGGTCGCGGCCCGTGGCGGCATCCTTCACCAGCAGTCGGAACTCGCCGTTGTCAATCTGGTCCAGCAGCTGCGTCAGTGAACCCGCCCAGCTGTCATTCTGCAGCACAAATCGCTGCAAAATACAGGTGTCGTGTTTCAGACACCCCTGCCGCAGATAGTCCACACGCAGTGTCGTGTCGCGAAACCATTCGCCGAAACGCACATTCTCCTGTCCGCTTGCACCGCTCGAAACCAAGCAGAACAGCGACAGCAACAACATTCCTGATAATCTCTTCATTGTCTTCGTGGTTATTATTGTTCATTCATAACGTCTTATTAAAAAAATTATTTTGTCAATCCGCACAACATTCGTACTTTTGCAACTTCAAAAAAAATACAAAAAATGCTGTTAAAAATATATCAGGACAACCCTAACTATCGCGACGTCAACACAGTAGCAGACATCCTGAACAATGGAGGCATAGCCATTCTGCCTACCGATACGCTGTATGCTTTTGTCTGCAGTATGGCTTTCAAAAAGTCCGTCGAGACCATTGCACGCCTTAAAGGCTTCTCGCTCAAAAAAGCCAAGTACTCGATGCTCTGCCCCGACATTGCAACAGTGTCAGAATACGTGCGTCCCCTCGACCGCGACACTTTCCGACTTGTCCGTGAATGCCTGCCGGGACCTTACACCTTCATCCTCGACGCCAACAGCAATATACCGCGCAACTATCTCAATCCCAATCGCACCATCGGTGTGCGTGTGCCCGCCGACACCGTATGCAATGCCATCATACAGGCCGTGGGATGCCCGCTGATAGGCACTTCGGTTCGAACCCTCGACACAGATCGCGAGACGGAATACCTCACCGACCCCGAACTGATACACGAACTATTTGGACACCAGGTCGATATTGTCGTTGACGGAGGCATAGGCGAAGACATACCGTCGACAGTCATCGACTGCAGCGACGGCAAACTCGAGCTTGTACGCCAAGGCAAAGGTGAAGTAGACATAACCTTATAGCCAACAAATTATTACAAACCTTCAATCCTCCAAAGCCTTGAAAATAAACATCACCACCAACCAGCAGCGCCAGTCGGGACCCTGGGGATTTCTGGCCCGCACCATTGTGCTGACTCTTGCCACTATCATAGCAATCAAAATACTGCCTGGTGTCCGCATCGAAGGCGGCAGCGTATGGGTAGCTGCATTCACCGCACTAGTCATCGCACTACTCGACAATTTCATACGTCCCATCCTCATCTTCATAACGTTGCCTTTCACTCTTGTCACTATGGGACTCTTCATCTTTGTCATCAATGCCATAATCGTCGAGTTTGCCGACGCCATCGTGGGCCCCTTCCAAGTCGACACATTCGCCTACGCACTACTGTTCAGTCTGATAATCACCGCATTGAACTACCTGCTTGAACTTCCAAACCGTTGGCTGAACCGCAGCACATACAAACCGCGCAAAGACGACACCGACGACGAAGGCTTCACAGACTACGAGGAAATTAATTAGATCTGGTGTCTAACTGGATTAAGATTATGAAATACTATATCGTTGACGCCTTCACCGACAGCCCTTTCAGCGGCAATCCGGCAGGTGTGGTACTGCTGGGCGACAATCCATTCCCCACAGAAAAGCTTATGCTGCAGATAGCGGCAGAACTACGCTATTCCGAAACGGCTTTTGTACGCCGATTGTCACCTGCAAAATATCATATGCGCTACTTCACCCCTAATGCCGAAGTGGAGCTGTGCGGCCACGCCACCGTTGGCGCATTCGTTTTGCTGCACCGTCTCGGATTGGCCGAAGGGCACTGTCTGTGCCATACTATGGCCGGAGACCTCGATATCGAAGCCGGGGAAAGAGTCCTGATGCAGATGGCAGCTCCACGCATAACAAGAACCATCGACGACACTGCAACTCTCTACAAGGCGTTGGGACTTGAAGACAATCACTCCGGCCTTCCCGTGCAAGTGGCCTATTCAGGCCTTGAAGACATTATGATTCCCGTTACCGACACAGCGACCTTGAACGCCCTGCAGCCCGATATGGAAGCCGTTGCAGCCCTTACACAAAAATATGAAGCCGTCAGTTTCCACCTTTTTGCACTTGCCGACGACGGCTACACCGCCCACGTCCGCGACTTTGCCCCGCAGTACGGCATTCCCGAAGAGTCAGCTACAGGCACCGCCAATGCAGCACTGACACACTATCTGGCAGCAAACGGTGTCGCTCCTGCCACGGGTGACTTCACCTTCCTGCAGGGTGAAGCTATGGGGCGTCCGTCTGTTATCGCCACTCGCACAACTTCCGACGGCAACATATATGTAGGCGGCACCGCAGCCATTGTGGCGCAAGGCGACTTGTTGCCTTTGCTATAGTGACCCTGACACTGTTGTCTAAAAGCCCCTCCCCCCTGTTTTCCCTGGCATATGGCACAAGCTCCTGTGGAGCGCGTGGAGAAGCCTTGTGCGTGGCAGCCAGGTTCAAAGCCCCTCCCCCCTGTTTTCCCTGGCATATGTACATATACTGTACAAATACTGTACATATGCCAGGGAAGGTGTACCGAAAACAACGTCAAAACGGCAAAAAGAAGGCTTTGTAACACTGCGAAAAGCAAAACGATATACAACACTGATTTTCATCGCTTTGAATAACAAACAGCATAACTATGGCGTATTTTAACCGTCCTTTGCAAAATAAATATGTTTAGGGTACGTTATGAGATAGTGCATTCTTAAATACAGCACCCATATACAATCATTACAACTAATAAAATAAACCCACAATATGCAGAAATTCACTACTGTTGCAGCCCTTCGCGAGGCTGTAAGCAAAGAGAAAGCACAAGGCAAAAGCGTAGGCTTGGTACCCACAATGGGCGCCCTGCACGACGGTCACCTGTCGCTGGTACGCAAAGCCCTTGAGCAGAACGACATCGTTGTAGTCAGCGTCTTTGTCAACCCTATACAGTTCAACAATAAAGAGGATTTGGCCAAATATCCCCGCACTGTCGAAGCCGACTGCGAGAAACTGGAGTCGGCCGGAGCCACTATGGTACTGATCCCCAGCGTTGAGGAGATGTATCCCGAACCCGTGAAGGATGTCTACCACTTCGGACCGCTGGAAGAGGTGATGGAAGGGCCGCAGCGTCCAGGCCATTTTTCGGGCGTGGCAGTAGTGGTGCGCCGCCTGTTCGACATCGTCGAGCCCAACCGCGCCTACTTCGGCGAAAAGGACTACCAGCAGTTGGCCATCATACGCAACCTTATAGAACAGATACACTACCCCATCGAGATAGTTCCCTGCCCCATCGTGCGTGCCGACGATGGATTGGCGTTGAGTAGCCGCAATATGCGCCTCTCGCCTGCCGCCCGCGCAATAGCGCCAACCATCTACGAAACCTTGCAGCAGGCAGCAGAGATGGCTGAATACGAGGATGTCGACGAAGTCAGGGAGTGGGTGATGGGCACACTCGGCTCATTCCACGAGGTCAACACCGAGCAATGCCCCAATGGATTGAAATTCGAACCTGAATACTTTGAAATTGTCAATGCGCGCACCTTGCAGCCCATCGAGAACTGGGACGATGCCGGTGACGACGGCGCCGTAGGCTGCATCGCCGTATGGCTGGACGGAGTGCGCCTGATCGACATTGTGAAATTCTGAGCTTCGAAAAGCTTACGGTTAGCAAGTTTACTTTAAAGACAATTTGGAATTCCAATACGCAGAATATAATTCCTTATAAAAAGTTGTGGCGGATCTGTGATCCGCCACAACTTTTTGGTTTTGTGGATTGAAAATCCTTATAATAAGCAACGTCGGATCGCAGATCCGACGCAACGGTGCATATCGGATTACTCGTATTCGAAGTACGTTGTTTGTGTTTGGCTTTCCTTGAAGTTCTCCTCGTTCCACGAGTATTTTATTGTGCGGGTGACGGGCCATTTGCCGTCGTAGGTATAACTGTAGTTCTCTTCTTCAGTGTCACCCTCTATGTCCGAAAGAACGCTTTTGGTGATGTTGTTCTTGTTGCAGAACTCGACGCCTGTTTCGCTCTCGCCATAGAATCCAAACATCAGCACAAAGCCCTTGAAGGGGTTGTTCTTATCGTCATAAGTGAACGACATCGCGGCGTTGCCATAAGGCGTTGCTGCGGTAATCTTGCTGACGTTGTCGCCATCCCAGGTCAGTTCCATTCTGACACTTGTTGCCGCCTTGGTGGCTTTCGTACGCAGGCTGTTGAGGACCTTCTCGGTGCTCTTGGTCTGCGGAATGATGTTGCCCAACAGAAGGCGTTCCATACGATTGACGGATGGGGATTTCTTGAAGAGCACATCGCTCATCGTCATTATTATGGCGCTGATTTTCTTGCCGTTGTGTTCGAATTCATAGCTAACCACCGGAGTGGTGGACTCATCAAAGTATTCTGCTTTCTGCAGTTTCTTACCGTCGTAGGTGAACACCATCCGCTCTCCAAAGCTGCTGTTGATTTCTGTAAGTTGGCTCCCGTCGTAAGTGAAATTCATCACATCTTGACCGTCAGGAACCAAATTGCCATCACTGTCATAGTCGTAGTTGATGTACGCTATCTGTGTGAGCTTTTTGCCGTCCCAGGTCCATTTCTCGCTTACGTGCTTCGGTGTGCTTTCGGTGTAGGTATTCCATTCCTCTGCGTACTCGTCGTAGGATGAGTGCTCATAGCTGTACTCTTCAGACACTTGCGAGATCTTTTCCTTGGGGTTGTATTTACCCTCCTTTTGGCAGGCTCCGAAAAGGAGCAACGCAGCAGATGCTGCAAATAATGCTGTTTTTTTCATAGTTTACTTAAGTTTTTAATTTATTTAAATAACGTTCGTTTTTAGTCTTTAGTATGTTGTGGCCCTATTTTCCATATAGATATGCCACCTCAAATTGTTTCCTATATTGTAGTCGTACGAGTATGCGAAATCTTACACCGTTTTTGTCTTTTTTTTTAATATTTCCGTTGTGGGTTGAAAATCTTTATATTAAGCAGCGTCGGATCTGCAATCCGACGCAACGGATATTGTGAAGTTTTAGTTGTTTTCGGACGGCACAACGAAGCGGACGGCACGTGGCAGCTGGCGGATGGTGAAGTGGGTGCCGCTGACAAGCTCGCCGTCAAGGCAGAGGTCGATGGGTGCCGGTGTTTCTATGTCGATACTTTCTCCGCGAAGATAAGTCATTTTATCACGGACATCGTCACGATGAATGAACGAGCCATCGCGATATGAACCTATAAGGCGCGCGAAAGTAATGATACTCATTGGCTTGAAGACACATACTTCGATAAGACCATCGTCATTCTGCGACAACGGTGAACATTGGTATGACCCTCCGACATAGCGTCCGTTACCCATCGTACAGAACAATATCGGGCCATCGTTGACGACGGTGCCATCGACGGTGATGCGGCACTCGGTGTGGCGTCCTGTGAAAAGAGCCTTGAGGATGCCCGTTGTGTATGCGTTGCGACCGCCTATGATAGGTTTGCGTCGCACTTGCTCCATAGTACGGCATACGACAGCATCAAAACCGAAGTTGCATACATTCAGCGCATAGCGGTTACCCACCTGCATAATATCCACCTTGTGGACTTCACCATCAATCAAGCGCTTAATGTCCATAAAACGACTGCTGCCACCATAGTATTTCACATAGTCGTTGCCACTTCCGGAAGGATAGCAGGTCACTTCGGCGTTGGTAAATCCCACAGTTCCGCTGACCACCTCGTTGAGGGTGCCATCGCCACCGCAAGAATAGAACCGCAGAGGCACACCATCGGAATTCTCGCATCGTGATCTTACAAATCGCGTAGCGTCGCCAGACGCTTTGGTGACATATATCTCGGTGTCTATGCCATCGTCAAGGTTGGCAAGACGGCTACGTATCTCGTCGGTGGCATCACACTTGCCTGCACTGGGATTAACTATAAATATATGCTTCATTATCGCAATGATGTTTCTTGAAATAGTTTGCAAAGATAGGCAAATTTCCAGAATCGGCAAAATAATATTTTCAGCATTACTTTGCTCTGAATTTATCACGTCGATAAGAGATAATGAATATGAAGGCACTGAAAATGTAACAAAAACTTAACAGGTTTTCTCCTGTCGTGTCACAGCGGTTTTGTATTTTTGCAACATCACAAAACAACCTCAAATAAGAATAACCATAAACAAACCAACAAGTTAGATTATGAATGTTTGGGACATTGTCATCGTAATTCTGAAACTGACCGGTGCATTGGCAGTATTCCTCTTTGCTATGAAACTGATGAGCGAGGGCCTTCAGAAGATTGCAGGAAGCAAGATGCGTTCTGTATTGAAACACATAACCGGCAACCCTCTGAGCGGCATCTTGACCGGTACGGCTGTCACCGCAGCAATCCAAAGTTCGTCGGCCACAACGGTAATGGTGGTGGGCTTTGTCAACGCCGGATTGCTGTCGCTGGCAGGAGCCGTGGCAGTCATTATGGGTGCCAACATCGGCACCACCGTAACGGCGTGGATAATAACACTTTTCGGTCTTGGCGACAATGCCGGTGGATTCAGTTTGCCTATGCTGCTGGCGGCCATAAGCCTTTTCTTTATCTTCTCGGGTCGCGACAAGATGAAGTCGATCGGACAAACCATCATAGGCCTCGCCCTGCTGCTTGTGGGTATGGAACTGCTGCAGGAGCCAATGTCGAACCTCGACCAATATCCCAATTTCCTTCACGCAATATCGACTCTCAGCGACTACGGATTCTGGTCGATACTGATTTTTGTTGCCATCGGCGCCCTGCTCACCTGCCTCGTGCAGGCATCTGCGGCAATGATGGCCATAACCCTTGTGATGTGCTACAACGGATGGATCGGGTTTGACGTCGCCGTGGCACTGGTTATGGGACAGAACATCGGCACGACCATCACCGCCAACCTTGCGGCATTGGTGGCCAACACAGCCGGCAAGAAAGCAGCCCGTGCCCACTTGGTATTCAACGTGGTGGGTGTAATCATAACGCTCATCGTGTTCTCGCCGCTGATGAACTTCATCGCTTTCCTGACTGAGAATATGACGGGATGCAGCCCCTACGCATCTATCGACGATCCACTCTACAACCGCGAATCGGTGCCTCTGGCAATATCGCTGTTCCACACCATTTTCAACGTCGGAAATACCATAATCCTCGCCTTCTTCATACCGCAGATATTGAAGATTGTCGACTGGATGGTGAAAACCAAGGTCGAAGACACCGAGGACGAGTTCCGCCTCACCTATATCGAGGGCAACTGGCTGTCGACCGCCGAGCTCAACCTGCAGTCGGCCAAGAGCGAGATTGAGGAGTTCTCGAAACGGGTGCTGCGTATGTACACCTTCCTGCCGGGACTTCGCACCGCCAAGGACGACGAGGAGTTTGACT
>JAEEGL013931579.1_pt1 | contig 47553 bp, 38 predicted proteins | sample 9134231 | NCBI WGS metagenome assembly JAEEGL01 (sample SAMN16246548, study PRJNA631951) | gut metagenome | biome: gut microbiome; feature: rumen; material: fiber-attached | host: Bos | place: Iran: Karaj | collected 2018-10 | reverse complement strand
TTCTTTTTTCTTCTCCTCGTACATGTATTTCCTGCAGAAGGGTATGAGCATTCCCCCGGCCGCGTTTCCCGCTATGACGATGAGAATGAAGATCAGAGCTTCGAAGTTAATTATTCCCCCGGAGCAGAAGTAGAACATGTCGGCGATGCTGTGCTCGAATCCCGCGAGGATGAACACCGGCACGCAGACGAAGGTCGCCAGCGGTCCCTTTCCCGTCCTGAAGGTATCCGCCGCGATGAACATCAGGATTCCGCATAGGATTCCCCTGAAGAACACGGAATAATACTCCAGGTTCAGTTTATTGGAGGCTATGGCGGCCGCGCCGTCGAGAGGCATCATTATTCCCAGAATAAGGGTTCCGACGAAATTGCCTATGATGATAACCGGCATAGTCTTCCACAGGGATACGTCTTCCGCGATGTACCCCACTTTGCCCGTGTAGAGATCCAGGCCGTAGGTGAGTATCGTGAACAGGCCTATGGCGAAAAGAACCGCTCCCACCCACTTGACTTCGCATCCGATGTAGACGCAGCATCCGATCCCGATGCACATTCCCGCGAGAACCGAGCGGATGAAGCTTTTACCGGTTTTTCCCAGCATATATGACGTGTAGAACCAGGTCCGCTTTATATCTAGCGGGGTTTCAGTACGTTTATTTATTACCGACCGTTGCATACGGCGGTAACATGACCGGAAGAACGGCAAAAGTCGATCGCAGCACCCGGGAAACCCGGATAACCGCCGAGATGGATCTGGACGGTTCGGGCAGGTTCGAAGTCGAGAGCAACATCCAGTTTCTGAAGCATATGGTCGAGACTCTGGCCAGGTATTCGTCCTTCGATCTGAAAGTTACCGCTTTCGGCGATAACGAGCACCACATCATAGAGGATACCGCGATAACTCTGGGAAAGGCTTTGTCCGGAGCTCTGGACGGGAGGCCGATCGAGAGGATGGCCACTTCCACCGTGCCCATGGACGACGCTCTGGTGACGGCCTCGCTGGATCTTGTGGACAGGCCGTATGCGGATATAGACTGCCCCTCCCCCGAGTATCATCATTTCATGAGAAGTTTCGCCATGTCCGCCGGAATGACTCTGCATATAGTCGTCATGAGAGGATTCGACGAGCACCACATAATCGAAGCGGGATTTAAAGCTCTGGGGAAAGCGCTCCGCGAAGCCGTTAAGGTCAGAGAGACCGAGCTCAGCACCAAAGACTCGGTCGTCATAAAGGGGGGAAACCGATGCTCGCGAAGAGAATAATACCCTGCCTGGATATGAAAGGCGGAAGGGTAGTCAAAGGAATCAATTTCAAAGGGCTCAAAGACGTGGGGGACCCGGTGGAGCTGGCGTCTCTCTACGAAAAGCAGGGCGCGGACGAGATCACGTTTCTGGATATCTCCGCTTCCCTCGAGGCGAGAAGGACGATGCTCGAGGTCGTCTCCGAAACCGCCAGAAATCTCACCGTCCCGCTGGCCGTCGGCGGGGGAATAAAGAACGCCGCGGATATGAGAGAGGCTCTGAACGCCGGGGCGGACAAGGTTTCGGTCAACTCCTCGGCGGTGAAGGATCCGGATATAATATCGGAATGCTCGGACTCTTTCGGCTGCCAGTGCGTCATCGTCGCCATAGACGCCAAAAGAAACGGAGACCGCTGGGAGGTTTACACCCACGGAGGAACCAGACCGACCGGCCTGGACGCCGTCGAGTGGGCGCAGAGAGTCCAGGATCTCGGCGCGGGAGAGATTCTCCTGACCTCCATGGATGCCGACGGCGTGAGGAACGGATACGACATACCTCTGACCGCAGCTATAACCGACGCCGTGGACATTCCGGTGATCGCCTCCGGGGGATGCGGAACGAAAGAACATATAGCTGAAGTTTTCATGAAAACCGGGGCGTCGGCGGCGCTCGCGGCCTCAATATTCCATTACAACAGATATACTGTCGGAGAAGTGAAAGACTATCTCAGAGACATGGGAATAGCGGTAAGATGAATATAAAATACGATGAGAAAGGACTGGTCACGGTCGTCGTCCAGGACTGCGTTACGAACGAAGTCCTCATGGTCGCCTGGGCCAACGAAGAAGCGGTCGAACTGATGAAAAAAACCGGATACACCCACTTCTGGTCCCGCAGCAGGCAGAAGCTGTGGAGGAAGGGCGAGGAGTCCGGGCACGTACAGAAGATCGTCTCCATGCAGATCGACTGCGACGGCGACACTCTGCTGGCGAGGGTCGAGCAGACGGGCGCCGCGTGCCACACCGGCACTCCCACCTGTTTCAGCGAGACCGTGTACGGAGATCCGGGATCCACCATGGCTATCATTCCCGAGCTGAGGCGCGTGATCAGAGACAGGCGCGAGAATCCGGTGGAGGGAAGCTACACGTGCAAGCTTTTCGACGACGAGACGCGCATGTGCAAGAAGGTCATTGAGGAAGCCGGGGAATTCGCTCTCGCCATAAAGGATCGCAGCGAGGACGAGATGGCCTGGGAGCTGGCCGATCTCATTTACCATTCGATGGTCGCCATCGAGAAAAGCGGCCTTTCCATGGAAAAGGTCTATCAGAAGCTGTCGGAGAGGGCCAGATGAGGGCCGATCTCCACACCCACTCGATCTACAGCGACGGGGAGCTGATCCCCGCCGAACTGGTCAGGAGGGCGATGGTTCTCGGACACGACGCCATCGCCATCACGGATCACGTCGATATGTCGAACGTGGAGTGGGTGGTCACCAACGTAGTCAAAGCCGCCGATTTGTGCGAAGACTACATCAGGGTGATCCCGGGAGTGGAGATAACCCATGTTCCGCCCTGCAAAATAGCCAGGGTGGCGGAGCAGGCCAGAAAGTACGGGGCGGAGTGGATCGTGGTTCACGGCGAAACCGTGACCGAGCCGGTATAGCCGGGAACCAACAGGTTCTCCGCGGAGAATCCGGAGATAGACGTACTCGCCCATCCCGGGTTTATCACAGACGAAGAGGCGCAGATCGCCGCGGACAACGGCGTTCTTATCGAAATAACCGGAAGAATGGGGCATAACATCACCAACGGCCATGTCGTTTCCGTCGCCAGGAAGGCGGGAGCCGCGATGGTGATCGATTCGGACGCCCACGCTCCGGAGAACCTTATGGACGAGGCCGCCGCCAGGGTGGTCGCGAAGGGCGCGGGAATGACCGATGACGAGACGGAGAGGGCGATAAACGTTACTCCGTTCGAAGCGATCAGGCGCATCCGCCGGTAACCCTCTGTTACCGTTTTATAGATTCTTTTCCTACCGCCCCGGGATGAGTACCGGGAAGTCTTTCATTCCGCTGCTGGCGGTGATAGTGCTGTCCGCCGTGGTCGACGGCCTCGACGGCACCATAGTGACCGTGGCGCTGCCGGGCATAGCGGAGGCGCTGGGCATCTCCGCGGCCGATTCGTCCTGGATCATCACCGTGTACTTCCTGATGATGGCCAGCCTTATCCTCATCATAGGGAAGGTATGCGACAGGGGCGCCCTGAAGAAGGTTCTCGCCGCCGGTTTCATCATATTCACGGCGGGTTCGCTGTTCTGCGGCCTGGCCCAGGATTTCGGCACCATGCTGGTTTTCAGAGGAGTCCAGGGGATCGGAGGGGGAATGCTGACTTCCTCCGGCGTTCTCATAGCCGTCAAATACCTTCCGCGCAGCCTCACTCCCGTCGGTCTCGCCGCGGGGGTGCTGGGTTATTCCGCGGGAGGAGCTTGCGGGCCGGTGGTCGGAGGCGTTCTCATGGAGAATTTCAACTGGGAATGGATATTCTTCATCAACATTCCGATAGGGATATTCGGAACGCTGCTTACCATGAGATACGTTCCCGCGGATCATCCCTCCGGAAAATCCCGTTTCGACATCGCGGGAGCGGTTTTGCTGTTCATATCCATGTTTTCCGGTCTTTACGCGATAGAATCGGTGCCGTCACACGGGCTGAACTGGATATCCGCCGCCGCCCTGATCGTGTTCGTTTCGGGAATAACGGTGTTTGTGATAATAGAGAAGCGGGCGGCGGATCCGGTTCTGTTCCTTTCGGTGTTCAGAAGGCCGGCCACCGTGATCTCCATAACGATATTCCTTCTGGTCAACGCGTGCTGCATGGGCATAATCTATCTGCTTCCGTTCTACATGGTGGCGGTTTCCGGATACGGCGCGGTGACGTGCGGGCTGTTCATGTGCATCCAGGCGGTGATCACGCTGGTAGTGTGCATTCCCGTGAGCAGGCGCGTTGCGGCGGACGGAAACAGGAGATACATAATCCTGGCGCTGATCAGCATGCTGGCCGCTTCCGCGGTGCTGATAACCTCTCCGGAACCCGGAGCCGCCGCTCTGATTATATCTCTGGCCGGGGTCGGGCTTACGTGGGGATTCGGAGGCGGATCCTTCGGAAACGCGGTGGTGGACAGCGTCGACGAGGACAAAAGAAGCGCCGTGTCCCCTATGGTATCTTTCATCATCTATTTCGGATCCGCTCTGGGATCCGCTCTGTATTCCGGGCTGTTCGCGATTGGATCCGGAGTTCCGGGAACGATGACTGACGCCATTCCTCCGGAGGTGTTCGCAGACGGTTTCTGGTTCGCGATGTGCATCGGGACGGTATTGTCCGTGATCGCGCTGGTCCTGGGGCTGTGCCTCAAAAAAGACAGGGCTTAATTCCAGGGTTTCTCCCCGTTGTGCTCAGAAACGTAGTTGTTGTAGATCCTCGCGAGCTTGGACGAATCGTAGGCGCTCAGGACGCAGAGTATCAGATACGTGATGTACGGAAACCCGTACTGTATCCCCAGAATGATGCAGAGCGTCGCGACGGCGAGAATGATGAAACCTCTGGTCTCTTTGCACACGTATATCTCTCCGAGTCCGGGAGCCAGAAGCGAGAGGATGACGGCCGCGGCCTCGCTCTTTTTGTCGTAACTGTCTTCGAGGAGCTTGCGCTCGAGATACGATTTCTCTGCCGGCGCCGACAGTTTGTTGCCGCACTTGTAGCAGATTTCGGCATTCTCCGGGACCTCGAGCCCGCATCTGGGACAGTTCATGACCCGGAGATGCATTACGTGGATATATCGGTATCCCGCGGAAACCGTTCCCTGACCGGTTTTCCGCGAAGCTAATGCTATATACGGCGTTTCCCATCTCTTTGCGGGGTGTTTTTTTGTCTTTATTCAGGAAGAAAGCGGAGAATATCGGCTCTTTCGTAAAAGTTACGCTCGTCATCACCGGAATGCACGGAGTGGACGAATACGAGATAATCAACAGCGGGGAGGAGGCGGAACTGTCCCGCTATTACACGGCGGATCCCGGATACACCGACCGCATTCTGCACGGAAAAGTCACGCTGGATCCCATGATTATTACGGATCTGATGAACGGCTGCGGGGTGCCCGGCTGGGACGGATTCCGCGGGGAGCATCCGCCGGACATTATGGACGGATACAGATTCAGTTTCGAGGCATCCCTCGGCGAAAGGACGATCGAAGCGCAGGGTTCTCAGAATTTTCCCGAAGGGTTCCACAAGTTCGTAAGAGAGCTGGACGAGATGCTGGAACGCGGGGAAACATAAGATATACCCCGATACGGTTGACGGTTCATGCCGGAAATCGCCATCATCGGAGGAACGGGCATATACAATCCCGATACTTTCGAAATCACAGACAGGGCATATCCCGATACTCCGTACGGAAAACCCTCTTCGACCATACTCACAGGCAAAATCTCGGGAACCGAAGTGGCGTTCCTGTTCCGCCACGGGAAAGACAAGGGGAGCTATCCGCCGAGCTCAGTTCCGTACAGAGCGAACATGTACGCGCTGAAGCAGCTCGGGTGCAAGTACGTGATATCCGCATGCGCCGTAGGATCCCTTCAGGAGGAGTTCGCCCCCGGGGATCTGGTTATCGCCGATCAGTTCATCGATTTCACCAAGAAGAGGGAGTACACCTATTTCGATGACAAGATCGTCCACATCTCGATCCCGGAGCCCTTCTGTCCCTATCTCAACGATATTTTCTCCGGGGCCGCGGAAAAGCTGTCTCTGAAATACCACAAGGGCGGAAGATACATGTGCATCGAGGGCCCCAGGTTCTCGACCAAAGCGGAGAGCTTCATGTTCAGGAACTTCGCCGACATCATAGGGATGACCGTGGTTCCGGAATGCCAGCTCGCCAGAGAACTCGGCATGTGCTACTGCAGCCTAGCCACCGTCACCGACTACGACGTCTGGAAAGAGGAGGCTGTGGATATAGAGATGGTGAAAAGGACGATGTCCGAATGCCTCGGCAACGTCCTGAGGCTTCTGGAGACCGGATTGCCCGAAATCGGAAAGGGACGCTGCTGTTCCTGCGTGGAAGCGGCGGAATCCGCAGGGGCGCTTTAAAGCAGTAATTTATACGGATTATCCTGTTACCGGGGCATGGATGAGGAAAAGACCAAAGGCCAGCGCCTCGAGGAGGAGCTTCTCAGAAATCCCGGAACGCTGATTGAGAAAGATCCCTCGCTCAAAGAGAAAGCATCCGCTTTCTGCGAAGGATACAAAAAATTCCTTTCCTGCAAGACCGAGAGGGAAGCGGTCTCGTTCGCCGTTTCCCTTCTCGGAGAGCACGGATACACGGAGTTCGCGCGCGGCAAAGTCTACCGCCCCGGCGACAAGTTCTATATGGTGAACCGCGGGAAGAACATTCTCATGTGCACCAAAGGGAAGAAGCCTCTCGCGGACGGCATGCGCGTTTCCGTTGCTCACGCGGACAGCCCCAGGCTCGATTTCAAGCCCCACCCGCTTTTCGAAGACTCGGGGATGGCATATTTCAAGACTCATTACTACGGGGGCATCAAGAAATACCAGTGGACGACCGTTCCCCTTTCCATCCGCGGAGTCGTGATCAGAAAGGACGGAACCTCCGTCGAGATAAAGATAGGGGAGGAAGAGGACGAGCCGTCGTTCTGCATCACCGATCTTCTCATTCATCTCGCCCAGGATCAGATGTCTAAAACGGCCTCCAAAGTCATCGACGGGGAGCAGCTGAACATTCTGATCGGATCCTGGCCCTACGATGACGAGAAAGTTAAGAGCAAGATAAAGCTGGCTGTAATGTCTCTTATCAACGCGAAATACGGAATCGCCGAGGATGATTTCGAGTCAGCCGAGCTCTGCGCGGTTCCCGCGTTCAAAGCCAGGGATATGGGGTTCGACAGATCCATGATCGCCGGATACGGACAGGACGACAGCTCCTGCGCTTACGCGGAACTCATGGCCGAGATCGACACGAAGGATCCGGAATACACCACCCTGACGATATTCGCCGATAAAGAAGAGACGGGATCCGACGGGGTAACCGGCATGAGATCTTATTTCTTCAGGGATTTCGTCGAGGATCTGGCTCAGAGCGAGGGCATAGAAGTTAGGCACGTTCTCCGCAATTCCGTGTGCCTGTCCGCGGACGTGGGATCCGCGTTCGATCCGGCTTTCGGAGAGGTTTACGACACCAAGAACTGCGCTTACATCAACTGCGGCCCCATAATCTCCAAATACGACGGATCCAGAGGAAAGTACAGCACCAACGACGCTTCCGCGGAGATGATGGGATACGTGCTGGGAATTTTCAGGGAGAGCGGAGTGTCCTGGCAGATGGGAGAGCTCGGAAAGATCGATATCGGCGGGGGAGGGACCATCGCGTCGGAGATATCCGTGCACAACATCGACACCGTGGACATCGGGGTCCCCGTGCTTTCGATGCACGCTCCGGTAGAAGTAATATCCAAAGCCGATCTCTACATGCTGTACAAGGCCGTTTACGCCGTGTACAACAGCAGAAAACCTAAAACGTTCTGAATCCGGATAGGGTTCATTCCCGGAGGATCACGAGGAGATCCTCCGGTTTTCTCACGTATTTTATTCCCTTTTCGATGCAGACGCTCTCCGGAAGGCCGTATCCGTAGGCGGCCGCGATGAAACCGAGCCCCGTTTCCGCCGCGGAGTCCATATCGTCGGCGCTGTCGCCGATCATAACCGCATCCTTTCCGGAGGTTCCGGTGTCTTCCAGACATTTCATTATGAGCTCCTTTTTCGTTACCGGAACGGAGACGTTCGCGCTTCTGACAGAATCGAAAAGACAGTCTATTCCCAGTTTTCTGAGAAATTTTCCGGTGAAATCCTCCGCCATGAGGGTCGCGACGCACATTCTGTATCCCTGGGATCTGAGATTATCCAGCGTTTCCCTGATCCCGGGGAATCCCCTGCACATCCCGAATCCCTCGGATGCGAACACCGAAACGTAATAATCCACGGCTTCGCGGAGCCTTTCTTTCGGGAGCCGGGTTATTCTGAGAAGATTTTCGGCGAAAGGTCCTCCGAGTCCTTTTCTGAATTCCTCTTCCGGAACGTTCTTCACGCCGAACTTCTCGCAGGTTTTTTTGTAGCAGTGGATGACGCCGGCGGAGGAGTCGGAAAGGGTTCCGTCGAGATCGAAGATCAGGAGTTTTTTCATCGGACGGGTATCCGCGGGGCGTATTTAAACGGAAGCGTCACCGTATTCCAGAAGTTCTTCCAGGGAGGATATTTCGAAGGTGCATTTTATCCCGTCTTCGGTGAGGCCGTTGTGCCTGTTGACGATCACCGAATCTATCCCGGCGGATTCCGCGGCGGCGGAGTCGTGGGGGCTGTCCCCGACGTATACCGTCTGCTCCGGGGGAACGCCGGATCCGGACATCGCGAGAAGGATGGGATCCGGGAAGGGTTTTCTGCGGGCGGTGTCGTGGTATCCGACGATTTTCTCCGGATAACCCAGCATTCCGTATTTTTCCAGAAGGTTCTCTATCTTGTAGCGGTATTTTCCGGAGGCTATCGCGATGCGCTTCCCTCTTCTTTTCAGTTCTGAAAGGACCTCCTCCGTCTCCGGGAAGGGTTTTCCTCCCTTCAGATAGGCATCGGAGTCCACAATTTCGCGGAAATGCTCGTAAAAAGTCTCTCTTTTCGATTCGTCGCCCACGGTTATCTCGAAGATCTGCTCCATGGTCCTCCCGGCTATCTTCGGGAATATTTTTTCGTCATAGGAAAGGCCGGCCGCGGCGAGGGCGTGATCCATAATGACTTTCAGTCCCCCGCTGGTATCGAACAGGGTGTTGTCGAAATCGAGGATGTAGAGCGTATACTCCTTCATTTGGTGCCCTCGTAGATGTTCACGGCCCCGAACGATTTCACGTAGTATCTGGCGTCCTCGAATCCGGCTTTCCTGAAGATCTTCACCATGTCCTCGCCGTACGGGAATCCCTCTATGGACGTGGTCAGCCACTGGTACGCCGACTGCCTTCCGTCGATGGATTTGCCTTTGTCGTACTTCCGGCCGTATCTCTTCACCCTTCTCATGTACAGGTTGTAGAAGAAGCGGACGAAGGAGTTCTTCGGTTTGGAAAGCTCCGCCACGACGACTTTCCCGCCGGGAGCCAGCACCCGGTGCATTTCGGAGACCGCCTGGAGAATATCGGTCACGTTTCTGAGCATGTATCCGGAAGTGACCAGATCGAAATACCCGTCCTCGAACTCCAGGGCGAGGGCGTCTCCGGTTTTCCAGGTTATCTTCACCGGGAGATCCAGCTCTTTTTCTTTCTTCTCAGCGAGCTCCAGCATTTTAGGGGTTATGTCCACGCCGATCACCTCGGAGCCCTTCCCGGCGGTTCTGGCGACGTGGAACGCTATCTCTCCCGTTCCCGTGCCCACATCGAGGCATCTCTTGCCGGAAATGTCCCCGGCCTTTTTCATCATGAATCTGTGCCAGCCCTGAACCATTCCCATCGACATTATCTCGTTCATCTCGTCGTAGTAGTCCGCGATTTCCGTGAACACGTCTTTGATGTACTCTTCCTTGCCTTCGAACTGGTTTCCTTTCTTGAGTTCCTCTTCAGCCATTTGATATCACCAGGGCAGAAACAGATTCTGAATAAGATACCCGGCGGTCAGGAGAACTCCGAAGTGCCAGTTCAGCCTGAACGCCAGAGGCACCAGCATGAACGCGGCCTTGCCGTCGGAGGGCGCTTTCCTGCTGTTTCCGATTACCTTGTGCAGATCGTATAATGTCAGGAATGCCAGCGCGGTGCATAAAGGTGCGTATCCGGCAATAATCAAGATCAGAAGAACCGGGAACGAGACGGCGCTCTCGAAGAGGTATAATTTCATCCCGTTCTCGTAGGAGAGGCGCTGGGAGAGGGTCATCACCCCGCATCTTTTGTCCTCTTCGTAATCTCTCATCTCGTTTCCGGAAAGGACCGCGGTTATCATGAACGCGTTGGGGATGCTCAGCAGGAATACCTCCGCCGAGAAATAATCCCCGGTCATGGCGCTGTACGTTCCGAGCGGCATGAGGAATCCCATCATAACGAAGACGCTGGCCTGTCCGAGGCCGAGGTATTTGTACGAGCCGCAGACGGTGTACGTTCCCGCGCCGATCACGCCGAGGACGCCGTATATGAAGACCGGCCATCCCGCATAGTAAAAGAGAACGAGTCCGATGGCCGCGGCTATACCGATGCATAATATTCCCGCTTTCAGAACGGATCCGGGAGAGAGCCTGCCGGTGACCAGCTCCGGAGATCTGGTTTCGTTCTCGACGGTGTCGTATCCGTTTTTGAAATCTCCGTAAGTGTTCAGGATGTTCGCCGCGGACTGCAGGAGAACGGAGGCGATCATGACCAGAATGTAGAGGGGAATGCTGAATTCTCCCTCGCAGTAAGCAACCGCGCCGCCTATGAGCACCGGCACTACCGCCCCGTGGAGCGTCCATGGCCTGAATACGTTGTACCATCCGGCCTTGACCGGTCTGACGGCTGACATGCCCCGGGGATAAATGGAGAAGATTATAACCGTTATGATTGAAACGGTTTCGCCGATAGCATGTTTTAAATATCAGAATTAATTTTTTAATGTTTATCATTAAATTTAAAAACGAGATCGCTCTTTACGGGCACATGGAAGCCATAACTCTGCTGAAAAGCAGCGCATTCATGATGACGCTGGCATTGATAGTGGCGCTGATTACGAATTTTTCCGGGCTTTTCCCCGGGAACGTTCTGACTTCCGGAGTGCGCTCCGATGTTACCGTCATCACGCTGGCCGTCATGCTGACTGTTTCCCTTTCCAGAATACCGTACGAGAATCTGAATCCGGTAAAGCACGGCAGATCGGTCCTGAGATCCGTCATTCTGGGGCTCGTTATATCGTCGCTTATCCCTCTGGCCGGTTATTATCTTCTGAAAGACACGGAATTCGGGACACAGGCGATGGGTCTGGTGTTCATCGCCGCCACGCCGTTCGCGGCTTCCGTCGGGCCGCTGTCGTATATTCTCCACGGAGATATGGAGCATGCGATGAGGGGAACCATCATCGTGTACATACTGGCCCTTCTCTGGATACCGTTCATCGTGTGGATCGCTCTGGGCGAGACCGTGGACATGACCAACGTGTTCATCACCGTCATAGAGCTGATCGCGGTCCCGCTTCTGCTGTCCAGGCTGCTGGTTAAGGTGAATATGAACAGGGATATCATGGCGGTTTTCCTGAACTGCTGCATTTTCCTGCTGGTGTGGCTGTCCGTAGGCTCCACGAAATTCTCGGGGGATCTGTGGGTTTTCGCCGCTTTCCTGATGATCGCCGCGCTCAGATCCTTCGGGCTGGGATGCGCGGTCGAGAGCGCGGAGAAGAAGATCGGAATCAGCCGCCGCCAGAGGGTCACGGATATTCTGATGGTCTCCTACAAGAACAAGGGGATAGCTATCGCCACGTGCATGGCCGTTCTCGCTCCAACCGGGCTCGCTCCCGTCGCGATGGTGGCTATCGCTACCTCCATCGTGGTCGAGATCATGTGGGTGGCGTTCATGGACTCGGTTCTGTTCAAAAAATGGGACAAAGAGGAACCGGAAGCGTCCTGACAAACATTTTTCCGATAATCAAACGCGGTCCGGATAAACGGTTCCGGGCTGCCTCTTTTTTATACGCCGGCCTGAGGATCAAGTTCGCGCTGATTATTCTGGTTGGATGATAAGTCGGACAAAAACCGTGATTCAATCTATATCTGATAAGTCCGTTACGCAACTATTCGGAGTAATCCGGATATGCGGGTCCGTCTTCTCGGTGCGCGCTTCAGGATGTGGTATTGCAGAAATAAAAAAAGGCTTCGGGGAAAGGTTACATGGAGGCATGGAATAAGACAGAGATATACTGTTTCAGGTGCGGCCACCGCTGGGTCTCCCGTAACGATAAAAAACCGGAGTCCTGTCCGATCTGCCGTTCCCGCCGCTACGATATTCCGTCCGGGGAATATGTCTGCCGCAAATGCGGAGAATCCTGGATCCCCGGAACGTTCAGCGAATCCTGTCCCGGGTGCGGAACGGCGATTTACGCGCGGTCCGGTTCCGAGGAGCTTCTGTGCAGACAGTGCGGCCACCGCTGGGTGTCCCGCGGCGGGGATTATCCGGTGAAGTGTCCCTCCTGCAGATCCAGAAAATGGAACGAGCAGAAGATATCCAGCCTCACCTGCCGCAAATGCGGATACGTCTGGAAGAGCAGAACCGATCTGCCCGTGAAATGCCCCAAATGCAAGTCTAAAACCTGGAATACGGTTTCCTTCAAGCTTAAATGCTTCAGATGCGGGTACAAATGGATTCTGAGCGAGGGCATCGATCCGGAATCCGTGAGATCGTGTCCCTCCTGCAGATCGAAGCTGTGGAACGAGCTGCCCGGACTGAAAGAGTGCGGCGGATGCGGGCGGCTTTTCGTTCCCTCCAGAAGGGAAAGATCGTGTCCGGCGTGCCAGAGGAGCGCGGCGGCTTTCGAGCTCAGATGCGGATTCTGCGGAACCGGATGGGTTTCCGACGACAGAGTCAGCAGGCTGTGTCCGGGGTGCGGGATCGTTTTGTCCAACAGCGGACAGGAGAGATCGATCGTACTCTGGGAAAATACGGAGCACAGGCTGGTGTATCTGTTCAAAGACGGGATCGGGTGCGTGTATCTCTGGAAAGGAAAGTATCCGGAATGCTGCGCGTACATGAACGAGCTGGTCGACGCGCTCGGGGTGAGATTCGAAACGATGATGAGCAGATCGCGCTCCGCGATGTACGAGAAATTCTGGAATTCGGTGATCGCCGGAATGCTCGAAAAGAAGGATTCCTACAAAGACAATATACCGTATTTCATCAGGCGTCTCGGGCTGGAGCCGTTTCAGGCGCAGATACTCGCGCTTCATTTCACCGGAATGAGCCCCGAAGTCATCTCGATCCGTCTGAAAATGAATCTGAAGGATATACGCAAGGAGTTCACGGCGATACAGGACGCCTATTCCGAAAGCGGAATCGTCGTAAACGACTCCGTATACACCGAAGATCCCATTTCGATGTATGATCCGGACGACTCTCCGAAACGATAAACTGTCTCCGCCGCTTTGTACGGGCGCCGGGGATGTGATTACAATAAGTTCTGCTTTGGACAGATAACATATATTATGGGAATCCGGATATTGGAAATATATTCCAATCGGGGGATGCTCAACTGATCGATGAAACCCAGTACCGGATCGGCATGAAACGTTTAGATCGTATCTGCCGCAGCGAGGGGGACGATTCCGTTTCCGGCATCAACGTCTGCTCGGTATGCGGAAACGTATGGAGTTCTCGTTACGGCGGGAGCAGCCCGAAGACCTGCCCCTCTTGCAGATCCGCTCTCTGGAACCGCAACGGGGTCAGGAAAGCGAACTGCTTCAGGTGCGGGCACATATGGATAACTTCCGGCTCCAGGCCGTTAAGGTGCCCGTCCTGCAGGAGCAGGCTGTGGTACAGGAAGGAACTGACCATAACATGTCTGAAATGCGGGAAGGTTTGGACCGATCCCGTGCACAAGGGCTGCGGAGTCACATGTCCCTCCTGCGGCCTGCTGTCCCGCAAGGAATATTCGGTTTCCGCGAAGCATCCGGAGGATTCCGGACGCAACGGCGCGGATAGTATTCTGACTGAATGCATAATCGCCGAAATGCAGTCGATGGAGGGAACCATCTCCAGAACGTTATATCTGCGGAACAAGGGGCTGACTCCGCTGCAGGCGGATATAATCGTAAGGTTCTGCAGAGGCGAATCCGTTCCGGAGATTTCCTCCCGGATGCTGCTTCCGGTTGCCGAAACGATGAGGATCGTTCTTCCCTACATAGAACTGTGCGATTCCGGGGGGATGGAGAAACGGAAATAACCGCTCCCGTTTTCGGCGCCGCAGCGCGTTACGCCGATGCGCATATCTACGTCGCCCTTGACCTTATATACCGCGGCGGGCGCGCCGGCAGGCAGAGTCTGGCGGACGAATTGGGAATAGGCGAGGGCAGCGTCAGAAGCATGCTGAACGTGCTCAGGGAATGGAGATGGATTCAGGTCCGGCAGTCCGGAGTGACGCTGACGGAACTGGGGAAGGAGTCGTTCAGGGGGTTCGGGATGCAGCTCGTCCGCGTAAGCGAAAGCAAATATTCCGTCGGAAACTTCCAGTACGGCATTATTGTCAGAGGCGCCGCCGCGTCCGTGACGGACGGGATGAAGCAGAGGGATCTCGCGGTGATGAACGGAGCCGAGGGGGCTTCCGTTTTCGTTATGATAAAGGGAGAGCTGATATTCCCGAAGAACTGGAATCTGGACGAGCAGGATCCGGAGACCGCCGCCAGGCTGAGGCAGACCGGAATGAGGGACGGCGACGTTCTGATAATCGCAGGCGCGGATACGGAGAAGAAGGCCAGGCTCGCGGCGGCAGCGGCAGGTCTGGCTATGAAACGATTCCGGATAATTGTATCCGATGCATCGCGGTTTTTTTGATTAAAGGCCTGTCCGGGACGCGGACAGACCTGTTTATCAGCTCCGTTTACCAGATGAAACGCATGATCGCTGCGAGAATGAATATTACCGCGGCGGCGATTTCAGCGGCGAGCAGAACGGTTTTCTTGGGAATGACGCAGGGATCTGCGCCGGAATGAGTTATCTCCAGAGCTCCGGATTCGTATGAGAACTCGTAGTTGTCTGCGTAACCTCCTGAAGGAATCAGTATATGCGTTCCAGAAGACAGATCCCCGCAGGAAACCGACGGCGCTCTGTAACCGGAAGCGGGGATTCGTTTATGATTTCCGTCATCCGCTCAGAGCGATCATCCGGATCCCCTGCGTTGGCCGTCCGGATCGTTTCTTCTCCTCCGGTTCCTCCTCTGTTTCCCCGTCTTCTGCATATTCGAGAATGTCCCCGGGCTGGCATCCCAGCGCTTTGCAGATTCCGTTCAGGGTGGAGAACCTGATAGCCGATATTTTCCCCGTTTTTATGTTCGACAGGTTGACGTTGGATATCCCCACCTCTTCCGCGAGCTGGTTCAGGGACATCTTCCTGTCGGCCATAACCTCTCTGAGTCTCAGGATAATCATGTCTCTCACAAAGTCTCGTCCGATTCTTTCTGAAGGAGGCATCCGTAGCGGAACGCCAGTCCCAGGCAGTATACCGTGACCCCGACCAGCAGAAGCCCGAAGAATACGAACACGATCCATCTGGGGTCCGCGCCCGAAGCGAATTCCAGAACGCCGAGCGCTGGCGCCGATATCAGGTACGCCTTCGAAAGCGAAATCATAAGGCCGACGTTTCCCGGATTGAAGGGGCTGTGCTCGGTGTAAACGGATCTCATCAGCCTGTACACGGAATAAACGGTGAAGAATCCCAGCAGCATCATTCCGGCGATCCATGCCGCGGCCGCGAAACCGGCCGCCGTTCCGGCTTCGTGTCCGGTCCAGGACTCCAGCACTCCGGCGAAGGATTCCGGAAACGCCGCGGCCCCGGCGGCCGCCGCAACGGTGAAAACAATCAGTATCAGAAGAACGGCCATGCCCGCCAGCATAGCTTTCGACGCGTACAGGCATATCTTCTTCAGGGTCGAGAGATCTCCCTTCATTTTATCACTATAGTGTATAACAGAATCCCTATAGTTCTGCTCACGCTCTCCAGGGGGCGTCCCATTCCCACGGGCGTATGATCCCGGTGTACATCGCGAGACCCACGACCGCTCCCTCCGCTCCCGCTTCCGAAAGCACTACGGCGTCCTCTCTGGATGTCACGCCTCCGGAGGCGATGACCGGATGCGGGCACGATCTTATGAAACCGCGGGCCTGTTCCCGGTCGATCCCCTTTCTCTGTCCTTCGACGTCGACGTTTGTATTCAGAACCGCTGCCAGAGGCATTCCGCGGATGCGGATGAACATCTCCTCCGCGGTTATTCCGGCGGACTCCCGCCACCCTTTCACGGCGATTTTTCCTTTTTTGGTGTCCATGGAAAGAACGATTCTTCCCGGGAACTCGTCCGCAAGGGATTCCAGCCAGTCAGGATCTTTCACGGCTCTGGTTCCCACGACTATTCTGTCCGCGCCGGCCGAAATAAGATCTCTCACGGTTTCCGAGTTCCGGATGCCTCCGCCGATCTCCGCCGGAACTCCGTACTCTTTTATGATTCTCTTGAAGACCGGAAGGTTGTTCTCCTTTCCGAAGGCGCCGTCGAGATCCACCAGATGAAGGTACTCCGCCCCCTTCTCTATCCACATGCCGGCCGTTTCCGCGGGATCCGGCATGACGATCTGCTGGCTTCCGGGGACTCCCCCCACCAGCTGCACTACTTTGTGATCCAGGACGTCCACCGCCGGTATAATCCTCATATGTTCTCCTCCGCGAACGAGATGAAATTCTCGATGACTTTTCTTCCGGTGAAACTGCTTTTCTCCGGGTGGAACTGGGTGCCGTAGACGTTCTTTCTTCTGAAGAACGATCCGAACCTCGTTCCCTCGTACTCGGTCGTCCCTATAGCGATGCTTTCGTCCGAGGGCGATCCGAAGTAGCTGTGCACGAAATAGAACATCCTGTCGGGGGTTCCTTCGAGCAGGGGATCGTCCGATTCCAGAGAGTTCCAGCCCATGTGGGGGAGTATTCTGCTCTCCATCTTCCTGACGGAGCCGCCGAAGAATCCCAGCCCGGGCGATCTTCCTTCTTCGCTTCTTCCGAAGAGGATCTGGCATCCTATGCATATTCCCAGCGCGGGCACGCCGTCCTCCAGCCTTCCGCATATCTCCTCCCTGTGGGGAAGAAGCTTCTCCATGGTTTTGTCGAACGCTCCGACCCCCGGGAAGACTATGCACTCCGCGCCGGCCAGCTCCGAAAAGTCTCTTACTATCACGGCTTCCGCTCCGCATCTCTCCAGAGATCTTGATATGGAGAACAGGTTTCCGACGCCGTAATCGGCCACGGCTATTCTCAGCGGCATTCCCGGATCACCTTCTCCGCCTTCTCCAGAAGGAGCGAGTTCTGCTCCGGGGTTCCCACCGTGGTCCTGACGCAGTTCTTCAGCCTCGGTTTGTCCCCGAAGTCGCGGATCAGTATGCCTTCCGCTTTCAGCTTCTCCGTGAAAACCGAGTGATCGACCGGGCATTCGGCCAGTATGAAGTTGGAGTCCGACGGGAACGTTCTGAATCCCAGCTTCTCCAGCCCCGCCGACAGCGCCGGCCTCTGCTCCCTGACCATCTCCGTGCTTCTGCGTATGAAGTCCTGATCTTTCAGCGCGGCTATCGCCGCCCCCTCGCTTATCATGTTGAGCGAGTACGGGATCTTCACGCAGGACATCATGCCGGCCAGTTCCCTGTTCGCCGCGGCGTATCCCACCCTGAGCGCGGCCATGGCGTACGCTTTGGAGAACGTTCTTAAAACGACGAGGTTGTCGAACTCTTCCACGCGGCCGATCATCGGATCTTTCCCGTATTCGGCGTAGGCCTCGTCTACCACCACTATCCCCCCGAATCCGGAGAGCACCTCCTCTATATCCTTCGTCCTGAAGCAGTTGCCGGTGGGGTTGTTGGGAGACGGCATTATGACGATCTTCGCGTCCTGCTTTATGATATCGTCGGTATCCAGCTGGAAATCCTCCGTCAGTTCGGAGCATATGACCTTTCCGCCGTTGAGCCTGACGAAGTAGTCGTACAGGGTGTAGGACGGCACCGGCACCACGCAGCCGTCCCCCCAGTCCGTGAACGTTTTGAAAGTGATGTCCAGAAGCTCGTCGGATCCGTTCCCGGCGATGAAGTTGTCCGCCTCCAGATCGTACAGTTCCCCGAGAGCCTCTCTCAGTCTGTCCGAGTAGGTGTTCGGATACTGATCCAGCTCCCACTTCCCCTTCGAAAGGTACTCCGCCGCGGCGGGATTGGGGCCCAGCACGTTGGTGTTCGTATCCAGCCTCAGCTCCCCGTGCAGCTCGGGATTATAATATTTCCTGAATTCTCTCGCCGTGGATCTCATTATGCCGCGATCCATATCGCTCCACCAGCCTTTCGATGGGCATCGTCAGGATTCCTCTGGCTCCTATGGCTTTGAGCTCCGCTATGGTTTTGTAGATCTTGTCGGAATCGACCACCGCGTGCACCGCGAGATAGCTGCTGTTGCCGGCGATGCCGGTGACCGTGGGCCCCTCGATTCCCGGGAGGATCCTTCTTGCCTCCTCCACCGCCGATTCCGGAATGTCGGCCATGAGATACTTCTTGTTCTCCGCCGCGATGACGCTTCTTATCGAATCGGTAATCTCGCATACGGCCGCTTTGTGTTTCTCCAGAGCGCCCCGGGACGTGATCATCGCCGCCTGGGACTCCAGTATCGTCCCGATCTCGGCGAGCCTGTTAGTCTTAAGGGTGGAGCCGGTGGATACCAGATCGACGATGTAGTCGGAGATGCCGAGATAGGGCATAATCTCCGCCGCCCCGGAAACCACGATCACTTTTACCTTCTTTCCAAGGGACGAGAAGTACTTCTCGGTCATCTTCGGGAAGGAGGTGGCTATCCTGCTTCCGTCCGGAATGTCCCTCACGTCCCTAACGGGGGAATTCTCGGGCACCGCGACGGAGAGGCGGCAGAATCCGAATTCCAGATTGAGTATGACTTTAAGATCCTGCCCGGACTCGGCAAGCTGATCCAGGCCGGTGATCCCCACGTCTATGGCTCCCGCCGCTATGAATCCGGGAATATCCTGCGCCCTGACGAACATTATCTCGAGATCCTGGTTTTTGACCTTCGCGTAGAGCTTTCTGCCGATGTCCTCTCCCAGATCCAGCCCGGCCTTCCTGAGAAGCTCCAGCGTTCTTTCGTTCAGCCTTCCTTTGTTCGGGACGCCGATTCTTAGTGCCATTGTATCCTCGGATTTTTCGTATAAAAGGGATATAGATAAGGATGTTGCCCGCGCGGAAAAAGGATCATTCGGGTTTGTTGAACTTTCTGTCGAGCTTCGAGGAAACGTCTCCGGTGCGGGCGTACTCGGTTATGCGCCTGTAATCTTCAAGATAATCCACCTCTCCCCAGAACAGATCCGGAAGATCGGCGATTTTCACCGGCTCCTCGTCCAGATGCGCGTAGAGGACGTTCTCCCACCATTCCCCGTACTCCTCGTTCCAGGTCATCCTCTCCAGCCTCTCCCGGAACCTTCCCGTGCAGTTTCCGGGAATCTCGGCCATCCCGACGTACTCGTGGGTCCTTCTCTCCCTGGGGAGCTCTTTCCCGTATTCTTTGATATACCCGTCCGAAACGCGGAAGAAATAGTCTCCGATGTCGCAGCGGGTGCTGTCCGCGGCCATCACCGGCCCGTCAGCGGAAGAAATGATCCTGTCGAGAACCGGCTTCTCCCAGAAGACGTCCGCGTTGCAGACCAGAAGATCCTCTCCCTCTCTGATGTAATCTTTGGCCATCCACAGGGATCCCAGGCTGTTGGTGACCGAATAGAACGGGTTCATGACGAAGTCCGTGTTATGTCCGGCGAGGCATCCGCGGACGGCTTCGCTTCCGTATCCCAGCACCGCGGTTACGGAGATTCCTTCGTCCTCGAGGATGCCGACGGAATGCTCGATTATGGACACGCCGTTCACTTCCAGGGTGCTTTTCGGGCATTTGTAGTACCTGGAGATTCTGGTTCCCTTTCCTGCCGCGAGAAGTATAGCCCTCATGATGTCAGTCTCTCTCCGTCTGATCGGATTTTGATAAATAACCGTGACGGTCTGCGCGCCCCGTTCATTGGTCTTATATATTAACTAAATTTTCGGGTTTCCCATGATTTTCGACAGGCTCGCAGATGCGATCGCGAAGCACGCAAAGCTGATTGTCGTAATGTGGGTCATCATTCTGATCTGCTCGGTTCCTCTGGCTATGAAATCCTCGGAGGTAATGAAATACGACATCAACGAGATCGCAGCCGAGAATTCGGAGTCGGTCAGAGGAATGGAGATCATGGACCGTTATTTCCCCTCCGGAGGGGGCACGGTCTCCTCGATGCCGATAATCCTGATAAAATACGATGACGAAGCGGGAGAGGCCGCGGGGGACGCTTTCATAAACTACATGAACGAGCATTCCTCCGAATACACCGACGGGGACGGCAATCCCAAACTGAGATCCAATGCGTTCGTCTCCATGGGCTCCCAGACCAAGGAGGGGCTGGATGGGGGAATAATCCTCACCGGCGTCCTTTTCTCCGGAGAGCCGGCCGACGAGGACGTGGACACCCTCAGGGAATTCATAGACCGCATGGAGAAGGAGTTCGCCGCCCTGGGCCCGGCCCAGGCAGAGATCCTTTCGGACGGAGTTTATCTTACGGGAACCCTCGCGGTGACCCACGATCTCGCCGCCGGGGCCCTGGAGGACGTTTCCAGAATAGATCCGTTCACGGTTCTTATGATCCTCATCCTGGTGGGTCTGTTCTTCAGATCCTTCATCACTTCGGCCACGCCCCCGGTGACCATCGGGGTGGCCTTCGTCGTCGTTCTCGCCCTCATCTACGGAATAGGGCAGATCCTGAACATCTTCTTCATCACGGAGATGCTGCTCCTGGTCTCCATGATGGGAGCGGGCTGCGACTACTGCATTTTCATCATATCCCGTTACAGAGAGGGGCTCCGCTCCGGACTCACCCACGAGCTCGCCCTCCACGACGCCATAAAATGGGCAGGGGAATCCATCGCGACATCCGGAGCGTCCGTCATAATAGGGTTCGGAGTCATGTCCATCTGCTCCATAAGCATGATCTCCACCATGGGAATTTGTCTCGCCCTGAGCATCCTGGTGGCGATGCTCGCCGCTCTCACCCTGATCCCGGCGATACTCCAGTTCGTCCGCGACAGAATATTCTGGCCCACCACCATGAAGGCCTTCGAAGAGGGCGGGAAAGCCACCAGAGGATGGTTCGCCTGGTTCGGGCGCCTGGGCGAGAAATATTTCGAAAAGTCGTCCAGATTCTCGCTGAAGCGCGCCGGCGTCATCACCCTGGCGGCAGTTCTGGTGACGGTTCCGGCCGCCTACCTGACGATGAACTCCGAAACCTCTTACGATATGATCAGCTGCATGCAGACCGGAGATTCCGGAAAGGGGATGGAATATCTCGGAGAGTACGCGAACCAGGGAATGTTCATGCCCAACTACATCATCTTCGAGACGTCGGAGCCGATAGCCCACGTCTATGACAACAAGCTGATTCCGGAGATGAAGATGCTGATATGGACGGATTCGTTCAAGGACATCAATATGGATCCGTATTACAATGCCCTGCGCTCGGATCCGAACGTCGCCGACGTCGCCGGCCCGTACATGTGGGACAAATACGTGCAGGAAGCCGAAAAGCAGCTTACGGAGGAGGGGGCGCCTCTGCCGCTGTCGTATTCGGACATAGTCGACCGCGCCGTGGAGAACACCCCCGAGATGCTGAAGCTGTACCTGGAGCCGGTGATCTCGCAGGTCCGCGGGATGATGTCCGACGAGCAGCTGGTGCTCATGGGCGGCTCCTCCATAGACTACCTCATCAACAATTATTCGAAGATGATCGGCGGCGATTACGCGGAGTCCGGAACCGGAGACGTGAACTTCTTCATGTTCCAGTACTCCACCGCCGACGCGGCGATGTCTCCCCTCTCCATGCAGACCATAGATCACTCCGCATCGGAGACGGACGCCTTCGTGAAGACTCTCAACGCGGTCCGCGGAACCGGATACGTGACGGAGACCTGGGTCACCGGAACGGCGGCGGTCATGTACGATATCTCCAAAGACGTCAGCGAGGAGTTCAACCTGATCGAGATTCTGGTTATAATTTTCATTATAATCCTTCTGTTCATCGTCATGAGATCCTACCTCATCCCGCTGAGATCCGTGTTCACCATCCTGATGAGCATATCCTGGACTCTCGCGATGACGCATGTGGTCTTCACCGTTCTGCTCGGAAAGGACGTCATCTGGCTCATCCCGCTCATTCTTCTGGTGATCTGTCTGGGTCTGGGAATGGACTACGATATCCTCCTGACCACCCGCATCAGAGAGAACGTGCTGAAGGGCATGTCCAACGACGAAGCCATCCACCACGCGGTCACCCATACAGGTTCCGTCATCACCGTGTGCGGGCTGATAATGGGCGGGGCTTTCGGAACCCTTATGCTTTCGTCGCTGACCATAATGCAGGAGATCGGATTCGCGCTGTGCTTCGCCATTCTCTGCGACGCGCTGATCGTCCGCACCTACATCGTCCCGGCGATCATGCATCTTCTCGGAAACTGGAACTGGAAAGGTCCGAAGTTCATGCAGAGGAAAACACTTTGAGCCGGTCCGCATCGGAACAATGCGTTTTTATGTTATCGTTCCGATGCGGACCCCGGTGCATAAATGAATTTGCAAATTCTTCTTGCGTTCATCATTTATTTCGCGCTCGTTCTGGGTGTAGGATTCTACTTCTACAAGAGGTCCTCCAGCATGGAGGATTACTTCCTCGGCGGGCGTTCGATGAACCCCTACGTCACGGCTCTGTCGGCGCAGGCCTCCGATATGAGCAGCTGGCTGCTTATGGGTCTTCCGGGAGCGGTCCTTCTCTTCGGTCTCGGAGAGGTGTGGATCGGCATCGGCCTGGCCGCAGGCTCCTATCTTTCCTGGCTTTTCGTCGCCAAGAAACTGAGAAAGCATTCGGTCGTCGCGGGAAACGCCCTCACGGTTCCCGAATTCTTCTCCAACCGCTACAAGGATAACAAAGGCTACCTGAGATTCATATGCAGTCTGATCATCCTGTTTTTCTTCACGATCTACGTCGCGTCCGGTTTCAAGGGATGCGGAGTAACTCTCCAGACCATATTCCCCGAGATTTCTTTCGAAATCGCCATGGTCATCGGCGCCATCATCATCGTCGTCTACACGTTCTTCGGCGGGTACAAAGCGGTGTGCTGGACGGATTTCTTCCAGGGAATGCTCATGCTGGTCGCCGTCGTGGTGGTCCCTCTGGCCGCCGTGGGCGCTCTGGGAGGCTGGAGCAACGTCGAAGCCGGATGGGAGGCGGTCGGAGTGGATCACTTCGCCGATCTGTTCTGGGACGGCGGAAGCCCGCTGGGATTCATAGCGATCCTGTCTCTTCTCGCATGGGCCTTCGGGTACTTCGGAATGCCCCACATCATAGTCAGGTACATGTCCATCAGGGATCCCGAGGAGGTCAAGATCTCGCGCAGGATCTCTCTCGTGTGGATCGTCATCGCGCTCTCCGCGGTCGTTCTCGTGGGAATGATTGGAAGAGTCTATCTCGGAGAGGACGTGATATCCAGCGAGGGATTCAACGCCGAGCACGTTTTCATCATCATGGCGGGCGATCTCTTCGCGCCCATCATCGCGGGGCTTCTTTTCGCCGCCGTGATGGCCGCGATCATGTCCACCGCGGACTCCCAGCTTCTTGTCGCTTCATCGTCGATAACCAACGATCTTCTCGGAAAGAGCAAGAAGTACTCCTTCTCAGAGAACAAGATGATGTGGATATCTAGGGGAGTCGTCGCCGCCGTGGCCGTTTTCGCACTCATACTGGCGCTGTACGGCGGAAGCAACATCATGGGCCTGGTCTCCTACGCGTGGGCCGGCTTCGGAGCCGCGTTCGGTCCGCTGATGATCCTGTCCCTGTACTGGAAGAGGATGAACCTTTACGGGGCTCTCGCATCCCTTATAACGGGGTTCCTCTCGGTCATTCTCTGGAACACGTTCCTCACCGCGGAGACCGGAATCTACGAGCTCCTGCCCGGATTCATCCTCGCTCTGATCGCGGGAATCATCGTCTCCCTGGCGACCCCCGCCCCTCAGGAGGAGATCGTCAGAGAGTTCGACGAGGCCCAGACCTACACCGAAAGCCATTGAAACCCGGGGGTCCCCCGGGGCCCCTTTTTTATGAATAAAGATTTCAGAACCGTTTCCGCGTGCGGGATCTCCGCATTCTCGATCAAGGGATCGCGTTTCACCGGAGTAGCCTTTCCGTGCGGAAGCCGGGAGGAGCTGTCCGCCGCGGCGGAAAAACTGAGGGAATAGTATCCCGGCGCGACGCATTACTGCTACGCCGCGGTGTTCGGGGGGCCGGATCGCATCGAGAGGTACAGCGACGCCGGGGAACCCTCCGGAACCGCCGGAAAACCCATAATGTCCGTCATCAGGGGATCCGGTCTTTCCGACACGGCAATAATTGTGATCCGCTGGTTCGGGGGAACTCTCCTGGGGACCGGAGGCCTGGTCCGCGCTTATACCGAATCCGCTTCCGCCGCTCTGAGAAACGCTCCCGTCATCGAAAAAAGATTCTGCCGCATCTACAGGTTTCAGATAGAATACGCCGATTACGGGAGATTCGAGTCGGAGGCCGGAAGCATCTCCCCGTTCCGCCCCGTTTATTCATTTTCCGGAAAAGTCTCCGCGGAAATGCCGGTTCCGGACGGGAGCGAGGATCTCCTTTTCAGGAAATTATCCGATATAACGAAGGGATCCGCTGTCCCGGAGGAGATCGGAACCGCGTATCTCCGACCGAAACATCATTAACGAGCGGGGATTACGGGTCCCCATGCTCTTAAAGGCTCAGGCAATAGCGAAATCATTCGGACCCGTGAGAGTTCTGACCGACGTCAGCCTCCAGATCAACGAAGGCGATTCCATAGGCCTGATAGGGGTGAACGGAGCCGGCAAGAGCACGTTTCTGAAGATCCTTCTCGGAGAGATGAAGCCGGATACGGGCGAGATAATCAGAAACACCGAGAGGATCGGATATCTGGAGCAGTTCGCGGAGTCCTCGTCAGAATTCACCGTCCGCGACGTTCTTGGACGCCCTTACGGCCATATCGAGAATCTCAAACGCCGTCTGGCCGAGATAGACGATCTCATGGCTAAGGGCGGGGATATAGACTGGAACGCTCTCGCCGAGGAGAGCGCATCCATCGAGTCGCAGCTCTCCAAATCCGATGCGGACGACGAGAGGAATCTCATCTCCGCGCTCGAGAAAGTGGGTCTTTCCGGGGATTTCATGGATCGCACTATGGATTCCCTCTCCGGCGGCGAGAGGACAAAAGTCATGCTTTCCCGCATCGTAGTCCAGGCCGACGACTGCGATCTTCTGGTCATGGACGAGCCCACTTCCCATCTCGACATCAACACCGTGGAATGGCTGGAGGATTATCTTCTGAAAACGCACTGCGCCGTCCTGGTTATCAGCCACGACAGGTATTTCCTGGACAAGATAGCCACCCGCATGCTGGAGATCTCCGGCGGGAAATCCCGGGAATACAAGGGAAACTACTCCGATTTCATCATGAAGAAGATGATCGAGCTGGACCGGATGGAGAAGGAGTACCGCAAATACATCTCCCAGAAGAAGAGGCAGGAGGAGATAGCCAGAGAACTCCACCGGGACCAGTGGTACATGACCACCCACAAGACCCGCGAGAAGATGATCTCCAAGATGGAGGAGAAGGAGAAGCCGGAGGAGAGCAGGGAGATAACCGTCAGGATCCAGGCGGCCCACAAATCCGGAAAGAACGTTCTCACCGCCAAGAACCTCTCCGTATCCCTGGGAGGAAGGAAGATCCTGGAGAACGTGGAGCTGGATATCCACAAAGGGGACAAAGTCGGGATCTTCGGATCCAACGGAGAGGGGAAAACTACCCTGGTCAGGGCCCTTCTCGAAAAAATCCCTTCCGAAGGGGAGCTGTGGGTGGCGCCCGGAGCCAAGATCGGATACTATTCGCAGCATCACGAGCGCCTCGACATGAAGCTCACCGCCGAGGAGCAGCTTCTTCTCATTATAGGAAAGGAGCGCAGAGGGGAGGCCCGCAGCCTTCTGGCCCGCTTCCTGCTGACCGGCGAAGACGTCGAGCGCCCCATTTCAACACTGTCCGGAGGCCAGAGGGCCAGGGTCGCCATGTGCCTGCTTCTCCTCGACGAAACCAATCTTCTGGTCCTCGACGAGCCCACCAACTATCTGGATATACCGGCCAAGCACGCTCTGGAGGAAGCCCTCAACGAGTACGACGGCACGGTCCTCACGGTCACCCACGACAGGTATTATCTGGATACCGTGTGCACGAAGATGATAGAGGTTTCCGGCGGCCGCGTCCGCACTTTCTCGGGAACCTATTCGGAGATGAAGGGGAGGCCGAACGTCAAAGAGGTGGTCATGGACGCCGACGAGTACAAGGTTCTCTCCCCGTTCACGAACTGGGTGACCGGACGCAAATACGCCAAAGGCGACCGCGTGCTTATAACTCCCGCCGAAGAGAAGAGCTTCGAATGGGCGCTCGGACAGGGAAAGCTCAAAAAGACCGGCGGAAGACAGAGAAAAAAGGTCGGAGTAAGCAAAGATCCTCCCGGACAGTAACGGTTTTTCCGTTCCTATATTTACAATAAATAAATAGCAAGAACAACATCACCCTATGCTTAGCGATGTCTCTGGCCCGCAAGGGAAAGAGGAAGCGGCATCCGGTTCCGGAGACGGAATCCGGGAGTCTCCGGGCGCTCAGACCCGGTTCATAGGAGCAGATGTTCTATGGAGTTCGAAAAATCAAATGCATTAAGGAGCAAGGTCGGATTCCTTGCCGTAATCGCCGTATTGGCGATCGTGGTGGCATGCTTCGCCGCATCCCCTGTTTCCGCAGAGGATGAGGATAAGATCCTGTACATCCACGGTACTCTTGATGCCAGTATAATCGGGAGCGAATCCCAGGTTATAGTCGTGAACGGAGATCTTGCCGTTGAAGATACCCAGTTCATAGTGGCAAAAAATACGTTCATCGTCAACGAGGGAGTCACTCTCACTCTTAAGAGCGGCTCGTACGTTGAGATCTATTCCGGAGAGGCCAGAATCAACGGTGCAGTGGTCAGCGAAGCCGGAACCGAGATCCAGCCCACGTTCTGCGTGGACAGCGGATCCTCTCTCTTCGTCAGCGGAACGGTCTCGGCCAGCGGTCCGTATTCCGTTTATCTCGCCGACGGTTCCTCTTCCGAACTTACCGGCACTTTCACCGTCGAGGAAAACGGTTCCGCCATCATCAACGGAATGACCGTCAAAAACGGCGGAAAGCTCATCCTCAAATCCACCGAAGCCGCGGCTTATCTGAACGGCGTCACCGCCGAGTCCGGTTCCGCGGTCGAAATCTACGGAAACGTGCTTTACGACACGTTCACCGTCCAGGACGGCGCGGAGTTCTCCGTCAAGGAGACCGGTGTTCTCATCCAGAACGGAATCGAAAACTTCGTGGACTTCGAAACCATACCCTACTGGGCGGTTAACAACGGTACCATTACCGTCAACGGAGCGTTCTCCGGTGCCATCCAGAACAACAAGGCTATCGTAATCGACAGTTCCAGTCCCGTAGCCTCCTTCGTCAGGATGTCCGGCGGCTCCACCTACGAGTGCGTCAAATACACCGGAGCATCCCTGTTCGGAATCACCGATGCGGATCTTTCCCTGCTCAACGTTTCCGGAGTCACCGTCAAAGTCGAACCCGGGGCTTCCGAAATCGCGGTCGTGGGAACCCCCGCCGCCGTCGATTCGGCGATCGGAATCATGGGAACGGTTCTCTTCCCCGAGGACATCGTCTTCCCCGCAGAAGCGCTCGTGGCCGTCGCCGAGGGCGGAACCATGATGGTTTCCGGTTACCTTACGATGATCGCGTCCACCGAAATGCCCCCCATAATGGGAACCGGTACTCTGACCGTCACCGGAACCGTGAAGACCGCGGTCCCTCTGGTGATCAAGTCTTCGGAGCACGAAGGGCTTACCCTCAACGCTGTCTATTACATGAAGGACAACTATCACTATTACACCACCCTCGACAAGGCTCTCGACGCCGATGCCGATTACATCAAGGTCTACGGAGACATCGTCTTCGACACCGATACGATCATTCCCAGCGGAAGGACCATCGACATGACCGAGGCGAATTCCATCACCATTACCAAGAACGCTACCGTCACCGTCAAGGACGGGGGAATATTCAGGAACGGAAACGTGCCTATCAAAGTCGACGGCACCCTCCTGCTGGAGAACACCCCCACAAGCGAGACGAACATCGCGATCGTGGACAGCGACGTGGTCGCGGAATCCGGAATAACCACCAAATTCACCAACCTCAAGAGGGCTCTCGCCGAGGCTCAGTCCGGCGATGTGATTTACCTTAAGAGAAACCACGTCTACATCTCCGAGGACACCGTCATTCCCGAAGGAGTCACTCTCAGGATCGGTTCCGGAAACACTGTCGAAGTTGTCGACGGAGCCAAGCTCACCGTCAACGGACTGCTCGACGCCCACCCCGGTTACTTCCTGATCTCCAACGGTTCCACCATCGTCAACGGATCGTTCATCTTCGACGCGCCTTTCAACACCTACACCGATGATATCGCGGGCGCGTACTTCACTCTCGACGACGTCAACACCATCGCTCCCCTTTCCTTCATTCAGGGAAAAGAGCCGAGGATCGGCGACAACATCGACATCTTCGGAGATATCGAAGAGGGAGACGTAAGCCTCGTTTCGTCCGCAGTGAAGCCTATCGTGATCCAGTCCGAGAGCGTCTTCAAAGCGGGAACCATAACCCTCGACGGATTCACTTTCGACACCGGAAACGCATCCTGCGTGAAAGCCAAGATCGCGATGGGAGAGGGAGCCGTCACCTACGACGGCACCAAAGGATCCTGCGTCACCGAGAACGGAGTCACGGAAGTCAGCGGCAACATCTCCGCCGCCGAACCCGGTGCATCCGTCACATTCTCCGGAAAACTGACCGTATACTCCGCCGTTCTCGAGGGAGTCACCGTCAAGTTCACCGAAGACGCGGACGTTCTTCTCGCCAACGCTTTCACTTTCTACGAGCCCGCGACCATACCCGCAGGCGCCAGAGTCACCGCACCCAACGTCGTGACCGGAGATCTCACCATCGGCGGTACCTACGTCGCGACGGGACACATGGGAGACCTCACCGTCCTTTCCGGCGGTTCCGTCGAATCCGAAGGCGATCTTTCGATCCTCGCCTCCGAGATCGTCGTAGACGGCTCCATATCCGCCGCGTCCGTCCTGACCCTCGCCGCCGAGAACGTTTCCGGAAACGGAACCATCACCGGCGGAGACAACTCGATCATCGTGATCGGAACCATGAACGGCGGAAACATCGTCGTCGGGGACTCTTCCTCCATCTCGTTCACTTCCGATCTTTCCTCGCTTTCCTTTATCGATGCAGGAAAGGATCTGACCCTCAAGGCCGTGAACATCACCGTCGGAAACGCTTCCGCCGGCGAAGGCGCATCCATCATATGCGAGGGCGCTTTCTCCTCCAGCGGAAAACTCGTTCTCGGAGACAGGGCCTCCGTCCAGGCGACCGGAATAGCCGTCTCGGAGCTCGAAGCCGGAAACGAAGTCTCGTTTATCGCGGATAACAGCATAGTAATCAGGTCCGGAACCGCAGGCGACAGTCTGATCGTCAGCGCGGGCAGCGATTTCGCCACCGATTCCCTCTCCGCCGGAGAGAAGACCTCCATAACCGCGGCCAGCGCCGTCGTCGGAGACCTCAACCTCGGAAGCGGATCGTCCGACATCCTCGCCGGCGATTTCACCGTCAACGGCAACTCCGAGTTCGGAACCGGATGCAAACTCTCCGCAGACAACGTCACCATCAACGGAAAGCTCGTCCTCTACACCGGCGTCAAGGTTACCGTCAACGGAATCCTTAACGTTCCCGGAGAGCTCGTCACCGTCGAAGCCGACGACTCCAGCAAGACCGAGTCCTTCATCGTGAAGAAAGACGTCAACGTCTCCGGAAAACTGGATCTCGGCATCATCAACTACGTGCAGATCTCCGGCGACCTCAACGTCTCCGGAACCGCAGTCATGGGAACCACCGACAAGATCAGCGGAAGCATCGTCAGCGGAAACACCAGCGTCGCTTCCGGAGGAGTCCTCACCATTTCCGAGAACTCCATCTGGGCATGCCTCAAGGATCTCAACGTGGACGGTACCTTCAACGCCAACAAGGGATCTCTCGTCGCAGTAGGTTCCGAATTCGTCAAGGAGAACGGAACCGTCGCTGTATCCGGTAACATCTACACCGCAGCCGGATCCAACTTCACCGCATCCAACCTTATCGTTCCCGGAACCTTCACCAGCGAGGGTACCGTCGTCATCGGGCTTCTGGATTCCAACGGAATCTCCACCATCGACGGAACCGTCGACGTCAGAGCCGGAACTTTCACCATGTACCGTACCGTTTACATCAACGGAAGCGTCCTGACCGAGAACGGCAAATTCTACGCCAGCAAGATCTACGCCGGAGTCAACGAGAGCATATTCGGTCTCCCGATCGAGCCCGCGTCCAAGGTCCCCGTCATCGGATCCGGAGTCAGCCTTACCTCCAGCGGAGTCGCGTACGTGTCTCCCGCGGTAAGGGTCAACGGAGCCTTCAGCGACTTCGCCCACACCTATTACTACAAGGGCGACACCCACTACCTCAGCGTTTACGCCAACCCCGGCAAATACTCCGACAAGGTCGACGGAAAGAACCGCAACATCGACAGCATCTACGCGTCCGCGGACAACGCATACGTTAACGGATGGAGAGCTACCAAAGAAGTTTCGAGTTCTGCCGAAGCCGCAGCCGCGAGAGTGTACAGCCCCTACGGAACCTACGATACCGTCTGGCTCAACGCAGTCTACGATATCTTCAACTTCAAGATGTACGCAGCCGACGAGACCGCCACGCCCATGGTCGGTAAGGTCAACGCGGACGGATCCGTCGTTCCCCTTACGCTGTACAAGTCCGGACTCAACCTCTACGAGTCCCCTGTCAACCTGCCTGCCGGAACCTACAGAGTGAAGATGACTTACGCTGACGGACACAGCGAGGAATACATCGACAACCCGATGATCGTCAACGGAGTCCGCCAGTCCTCGTACGACTTCACCTTCGACGGAAACCCCGACAACAAAGAGACTGTAACCTATCTGATTCAGTTCAGCTTCGAGGAAGAGCCCGCGCCCATAGTCGAGCCCGACCAGTCTCTCACCATTACAGACATCCTCCTGATCATACTCGTGATTGTGATCATCATAATCGCGATCGTGCTGATCCTGAGGTCCAGGCGCTCATGACAACGAGTGCAAATACCGTATCCGAAAACAGTATGGGAACGAACATCTGAACATCTGCGCCGGCGGCCTCCGGGCCGTCAAACCATACCTTAACAAACGGGGTCCGGTGATAAAGGGCCCGGACCCCCCTTTACCATTGTTTTAGATACTGCGTCGCGATCCGGAGGCATGAGGTATTTCCTGGCTTACGGGGAGAGCGCGGCTGAGAAGAAGTTTCTCTCCGCGATGCGCGAAGCGGATCCTGTTCCCGCGGGGATTTTCCCGGGAGCTCTGGAGAAGGGGGACGTCTTCGTATCGTTTCTGCGCAGCGTGCCCCCGGTAACCGGCCCGGACCTCTCCGTGGCGGCCGTTCTCAGAAGGGAATCCTCCGGATACGTCTCTTCCGGCGAGGTTTTTCAGGACAGAATATTCACTTCGGTCCCTTTCGCCGCGGAATATCTCAAAATCAGGTTTCCGGAGTCGGAGATAAGCGTTCTGACTACGGACGAATGCGCCGGCATGACGGACGAGGGGACGGTAATAGTGCCGGAATCGGAAGTTTCCGGTTTCAGGGGAAAGATCCTCGATCCGGATCTCATCCTTCCGGCTCCCGGACAGGGGTCCGTTTCCGTAATCTGCAGAAAAGACGACCGCGAGACCGCGGAACTGTGCAGAAAGATCAACCACAACCCCTCCCGCATAGAGACCGGCGCGGAGAGGGGCATAGCGAGGCTCTCTGGACTGCATGAGAATCTCGGGATCAGAGCGGAAACGGAGGATATGTTTCTTCGCGTCCGCGCAATATCGGTATCCGGATCAGAGATCAGAGAAGCGGACGAATACATTCCTCTGGACTACGTGATGGACGATCTTCTGGGAATCGCGGAGTATCTGTCATGGAAAAGGGATTACATCGTGCGAGGGGCAGTACTATAAACCTTGCGGAAATTCACCACCCGATAGAATGATCAGAATAGGGTTCTTGCGCACCACGAGGCGCCTTCTGGATTCCGTGAAGGAAGCCCAGGGCATGGGATTCGAAGTAATGGCGGCACCGTACGTGACCGTTCTGAAAGGGGACGACAGGGAGTTCATAAAGATAACGGACGCCGTCGCCTCGGACAGACCGGTCAGATTCATGACTTCGACGGCCGTCGAGATATGTTCCGATCATTTCAAGGAATCATTCCCGGCGATGTTCAGGGGGCACAGGGTCTCCGCTCCGGGAAACGTATCCCTCTGTCTGGCAAAATTCGGAATAGACTCCGTTCCGGAACCGGCCGCGGGAGAACTCGGGATCGGCGCCGAACCGGAGGAGGCATCCGTTTACAAAGAGGTCCCGGCGGGGATGGGGAGCCCGATCCTTCATCTTATGATCGCGATCAAACGCGGGGAGATCGACTGGATCGCGCTGACGTCTCCCGGATCCGCGGATTATCTCTACGGATTCCTGGAGAAAAAATACGGAAAGGAGAACTCCCGCCTGTATATGGACGAGCATGTGAAGATCGCCGTCATGAACCGGGAGACGGAGGAGAGGCTCGCATCGTACGGCCGCAAGCCCGATCTCGTCTCGGCGGAGCCTTATTTCAGTTCGCTTCTGAAATCTGTTTCGGAGACGGAGCGAGCCGGGCGATCGTTCCCTGCCCGCCACTATCCATCTTCCCTTGCGCCTGTTTCCCTCGCGGATCACCGTTCCGTCGCTCATCAGCTTCGACATGACGCGGGTGAACTGGCGCCTGTTGATTCCGAGGGCCCCGGATATCTCCGGACCGGTTCTCAGGCTCCCCTCGGCGATTATTCCTATAATGCGATCCTCCAGATCCGGAACCGCCGCAGGTTCTCCGGTCTGGATCTCCTCCGGTGCGGAATCCTGAACCGCCGGACGGAACACGACTCTCATCGACGAGCGGGAGGGGAGAAACTCCGCCGATACGGACGATCCGGCGCAGGAATCCAGAATAGTCCCGATTCCCTTTCCCCAGCAGGCCATCATTCCCGCTTCGTGAAAAGCTTCGGCTATGCGGGGGTTGCGGGGTCTGGATCTGTGCTCGGAATACAGCGAACAGGCATCCCATCCTTCCGGGAGCCCGCCGTCGTTGCATACCGAGATTTTATCCGGGCTTATTCTGATTTCCACCGGGGATCCGGAGAACATATCTCTGTGGACGCACGCGTTCAGCACCGCCTCCGATATTCCCTCCACCGGGTATTCGTACGAGGTGTCCAGGAACATATTTTTGTAAACGACCCTGGTGCCGATGTACCCGCCGGTGAGTTTTCTCACAGCGTTCTTCGGCTGCAGTATGAGCGGGCCTCTGACGATATCCTCTTTCACCAGCGAGCCGGCGCCGTCGAAAAGACCTATTTTCACGTATGCTCCCTCCAGATAACGCTCAGGCCTGCGGCACAGAAGCAGCGCTCCGGCGTATGTGAGGATCCCGTTTTTCGAAAGGCACAGTCCGTCGGTCAGCGAAAGCAGTTCCGGATCGGGTTCTCCGGAATAATCGATCTTCGCCGCCGAGAAACAGCGGACGGCTTCCGGCGAAATATCGGCCCACGCCGAGGCGTCAGTCTCCTGATTAAGGTCGTTCATATGCATCCATCCGGATGCGTTTCCATATACAATTATAAAAAAATGTCGTACGGTTCCGGCGAGGAAGTATTCCGTTCCGTATTTTTTGCAGCGGGATAACCGCGTGTTCAGGCCGGTCCGGAAGACGGACGCCAACTGTAAAATAATATCTTATCTATTCACAGCCGAGGAATTCTGATGGCAGACACGAGTTTCAACATTATCGGAAGTCCGGTGACGGAAGAGGTTCTGAAATGCAGGCACGGCGCCCGCTACGACATCAAAGCTTCGGTGCTGAAAATCAATCCTTTCTACATTTCCGAAGGGGAAATGGAAACAATTGCGGCCGACAAGGCGGAATGGATTGTTATTGATACCGCTTATTTCTTCTGCGGAGTGGAATCCGCCGGGAACATCTCCGTCGAGATCGAAAATTTCATCAAATTCCTTAAGAAGAACTGGCACAGAAAAATCGTGCTTATCGCCGCGAAGCCCTGTTCCTACCGCATGGGGGATTCCGCGGTCTACGCGATCCGGGACGCCGCTCCGTGCCCGCTCTCCGACGAGCTCTGCTTCAGGCTCCTGTCCGCTCTCAACTGCTATGTCGTCACGATGCCCTTCGATTGTATTTCCTCTGACGGCAGGCCGTTCCATTACATTCCCGTTATCAAAAAGTACATAAAATCGGTGATCGACGTTATAACGGTCAAATGCGACCGCAACGCCATCGACCGCATCACTGCCGAGACAGTCTCCGAAATCAGCGCGATACAGGCCGACACGTTCGCCGGAACCGCCGCGCTGAGGAAAGCGTACGAGGAGGCTCTCGCCGAAGGAAATCTGGTCGATGCCTATTCCGCGACCGCGGAGCTCGCGGCGAGAGGAGATCCCAACGCTATTTTGATCTCGGAGCGCGATTACCGTCCCGCCGCCAAGGCCGCGGACAACGTTCAGATCAGACTGAAATGGCTGAGGACCCTTTCCGATGCGGGGCTCATCTGGCCTAAGCACCATCTTTTCGATGTCCTCTGGAGCCTTAAAACACCTGAAGCGTACGAAGAGATGATCGCCGTCGAGAGCGGTCCCGCCGAACAGGGCGTCGGGGCGGCTATGAGGCGTATCGGCCGCGCTTACCGCGAGGGCAGAGGAGTTCCCAAAGATCTCGAAACCGCTCTGATGTGGGGAAGAAAAGCGTACGAGGCGAAAACTCCTGCCGCAGACATGGATCTCTACGACACTCTTCTGAAAGTCGGAACTCCGGACGCTTATAAGGAAATGATTAAAGTGATCGAGCCCGCCTTCAAAAAGAACGAGCTCGCCGCCGTAGTCAGAATGGCCCGCGTCTACCGCGACGGAAAAGGAGTCCGTAAAGATCTCAAGAAATCAGCCGAACTGTTCAAGAAAGCCGCCGCGGAGAAACCCGTCTATCAGAAAGAACTCGACGAAGTGAAAAAGCTTCTTTGAAGCGAACCCCGGGATTCCCGGGGATTTTTTTTATTATTCCGGATCCGCCGTTACGCCGTTCTGATCTGGCACGATCTCATGGTTTCCAATGCGGCGTAGTGTTTTTCCGGGGAAGATCCGGCGCAGGCTCCGGATATAACGGTTATTCTCATCTCCGGATTCATGCTCTTGGCGATAAGAGCGTTGCTTACGACGCAGATATCGGTGCACACGCCGATAATATCCGCTTCGGAGTCCGCGAGGCATTCCCGCGACAGTATTTTCCCGAGTTCCGCGCTGCCGAAGGTGTTTTTCATGATAATTCTGTAATTGCCGGCGGAATCCAGCGCATTCCGGATTTCGGGAACGATTTCCCAGCCTTCCGTGCCCGAGATGCAGTGTTTCACCGGCAGATTCTTCCCTTCCTGAGTAGAGAGATAATCCTCGTAATGGGTGTCCGCCGTGACGTATATGAAGTCGTATCCGCCGTTTCTGATGATTTCAGCCGCCGCCGGCACCGCCGAGAGGCATTCCGGATTACCCAGCGGACCCTTGATGAAATCGTTCTGCATGTCGACAACGATCAGAACCCTGGAGTGCATATTCCCGGGAACTGTTCCGGAATAATGAATCTGCCGTACGATCCGCCTTTTTTCCGGGACGGGGAGATTACATAGCAGAAACGTCTGTCTCCGCGCATGAACATTCTTATCGGATGCTGCGGGCTGGATTGCGGGAAATGCGAAGCGCGCGCCGCGACCGTGAATAACGACGATTCGCTGCGCAGGAAAGTCGCGGAGCAATGGTCGGAGCTCAACGGCGTTCCTATAACTCCGGACATGATCAATTGTACGGGATGCCGCGCGGAGGGAGCAAAAACCCCGTTTTGCGGCAGCATGTGCCAGATACGCCGTTGCGCATTATCCAGAGGTTATGGGACATGCGGCGAATGCGGCGATCTGGATGCCTGTGACATAATCTCAATGATAACCGGAAACAATCCGGAAGCTCTGGAAAATCTTAAAGGGCGAGAAGGCCGGAGAACGGCAGCTCCGGCATACAGGATCACTTCTGGCCGTTGATTTTGATGATATGATATCCGAATTCAGTTTTGACCGGCCCTACGATATCTCCGGTTTTGCCCTCGAAACATGCTTTTTCGAATTCCGGAACCATATCTCCCTTCTTGAACCAGCCAAGGTTTCCGCCCTTGGATTTGGAGGGGCATTTGGAGAATCTTTTCGCGAGATCTTCGAAATTCTCTCCTTTCGAAATGCGCGACATAATGCTTTCGGCGTCCTTCATGCTGCCTACCAGAATATGGGATGCGGTTACGCTCTTTACAGCCATACCCCCGCTAACCGGGCATGCCGATATAATATTTTGGGGTAAAGATTTTTATTTCGTCAGTATAAGGATGCAAGCATGAATGGAACTGCTGCTGCCGACGACAGGCCGTGGTATATAGCGCTCATCTTCCCGGTGATCCTTCTTCTGCTGGGAATAGCTATAGCGGCCGGAGGCCAGGATTCTCTGAAGATCATTCTTACGATCTTCGGTATTCTCGCGGTGATTTACGCGATTATTTACTTGATTTCAAGCAGGGATATGAACGGATTCGTCCTGCTTCCGGCAATTATAACGCTGGTTATAGGCGTCGCGCTGATCGCCGTGCCGAACTTTTTCAGCGATCTCCTTATGGTGATTTTCTCGATTTCGGTCATTTTATTCGGAATAATCCTGCTGATCGGGGGCGTGCGCGCCGATGTCTCAGCGGCTTCCAGAGCCATAGGCCTTATTTCCGCCGGGATTATGGTCGTAGCGGGAATCATCGCGCTGTTCAACCCCGAAGGGACCGCGGATATTCTGATGATCATCGTGGGCGCCTTCATCGCGGTTTCCGGGCTTCTCGGGATTATAGGCATAGCTACATCCAGGTGACGCGATGGAGAACAGGACCCTCCGCCAGTACATCGGTTCGGAAACGATCCCGGATTACGTGTCGTTCGACGTGTTCGACACGCTGATCCTCCGTCCGTTTCTGAGGCCGACGGACCTCTTCAGATATATGGAGGACTGCGGGGCCGCTCCGGAGGGTTTCGCCGCCGAACGCATAGAGGCGGAAAGAACTGCCAGAAGAATAAAGAAAGCCGAAGTCACGCTTGATGAAATATATTCTTACCTCGGTCCCGGGATGCAGGTCTCCGGCAGAGAGATCGAAACTGAAAAAGCACTCTGCGTAGCCAATCCCGAGACCGTCGCGATGGTCTCCGAGGCCATCGAAGCAGGAAAGAAAGTCATCATCGCGACCGACGTCTATCTTCCGAGGGAAACGGTGGAATATATTCTGGAAGCGTCCGGAATCAGATACCACCATCTTTTCGTCTCCTCCGAAGAGGGGGTGACGAAGCACAGCGGGGAAATGTTCCGCAGGATAACGGACAGGCTGAATATACGTCCGGAAGATATGGTTCACATAGGCGATTCTGCGAGGTCGGATGTAGAAATGGCCTCTCGCAGCGGCGTCAGAGGCATAAAATACGTGCGCCAGGACGAGAAATATTTCAAAGAGAACCCCTGGGCGAAGCGTTTCGCCTCGGAAAAGTCGCTGGAGCATTCGGTTATCGCCGGAATCGATATATTATATTCCTGCGGAGCCCTGGGGGAGTCCGGGGGAGAGCATTACGATCTCGGGTTCCGCTTCGGAGGCCCGCTTATAACCGCCTATTCCGATTACATCCGCCGCGCGGCCGCCGGGGATTCCCCGCTCGTGTTCGTAGCCAGGGACGGGTACAATCTTATCAGGGTGTATCCCGTTCTTTTCGGAAGCGGAAGGAAGATGCAGTACATAAACGCCCAGAGGCTGTTCGCCTACGTTCTCACCGATCGTTACATCCCCTTCGGAAAAATGGACCTGCCGAAAAAATCCACACATAGGTTCGAGCACGGAAAAGTTGTCGCCCATCTGGTCTATCTTCTTGATTTTTTCAGGGAGGATCTGGGCATAGACCGCGTACCTGAGGATCCTTACGAAATGCTGGATCTGTACAACAGAAACTCCGATCTGATAGATTCTCTTCGCCGCGAGCGCGCCGGAGATTACCGGGATTATATAAGATCCGTTTTCGGCGGTGAAGAGGCGGAACTCGTGGACTGCACCACCATGAAATACACCTCCCAGATTCTCGTGGAGGAAATGCTCGGGAGAAAAGTCCGCGGGCATTACTTCATAACTCTGGCCGACTCCGGTCTGGATTATGACGCCTTCCACAGAAGGGAGCATTATTCATTCGGATGGGTCCGCATCAACGTTCCCGAATTCTTCATGAGCTCTCCCGAGCTTCCGGTCTCCGGATGGAAGGACGGTTCTCCGGTCTATATGAGGGACGTTCCCGAATGGGAGAAGAACCGCTGCTCGTTCTACGGCAGAATCACCGCCGGAGAGTGCGGGTACGCGGAAGTCATGCGCAGTCTGTTCGGAGATAAGCTTCCGAAACTGGGATATTCCTCCGTAGCGGAGTGGTCTCTCCTGTCGGCTTTGAAGGAATCGAAGTACCGTCACATCTTAGACGGAGTCAAATGGGCATCCGGCCCGGATCATTCGGACTGGTCCTCTCTCGTTCCGGTTCTCGGGGATGTTCCGTTTCTCCTTAAGAAGACGGCATCCGATTTCATTTCTAAAATGAATCACCGATCGCTTGCGGCGCGGTTTGGTATAAATTCTTCCCGAGCGGTAATAATAAAGTCTGAACCAGACGGTTATCGCGGTGTAATACAGACGGGGGAAAAATCTCTGGAACCCGCCTTCGAAACGCACCTGCATCCCTTCGGTTCTTTTCAGCATTTCCAGATATCCGCTGCTTTTGACGTAGCTGCGGAAATGCTCGTAGTCCATATGTCCGGACGATCTTATGCGCAGGAGAGTGAATCTTTTTTTCAGGAATTCGGAGTTGTCGAATTTTTCGATGTATTTCTCGAGATCGTCGTATCTGGCTATCTCCATCCGCCCTCTGTCGTTGCGCTGGCTGTTGCTGGTGGACTCCGGCCTGATTATGTATTTGTACATGGGTTTGGTGTAATAGCACACTTTTTCCGAATGAAGAAGGACTTTGTACGTGAAATCGATGTCCTCGCACAGCCCCTCCGCGAAACCGATTCCGTTCTTTTCTATCATTTTCCTGTCGTAAAGCATGGACCATGACGTCACCGGGAATTTCTCCGTCGCCCTCATAAGAACCGCTTCGGATCCGGACACGGTAATCACTTGGAACTCGCCGTCGTTCTCTTCGAACGGGGTATAATCCGTGGAGTAGACGAAATTGCATCCGACCACGTCCGCGCCGTTCTCTTCTTTGATTTTTACGGCTTTCTCCAGAAAATGAAGGGACGGATAATCGTCGACATCGAGGAACCACAGGTAGCGCCCTTTCGATTTCCCGAGGCCCATGTTCTTGGAGCCTCCGAGTCTTCCCGTATCCTCGTACAGGTAGTAGCTGGCATTCTTTATCTCTCCGACAGCTTTCTCCACTTCCTCCAGAGAGTTGTCCTTGCTGTTGCAGGAGACTATGAAGATAACTTCCATGTCGGAAAAAGTCTGTTTGTTGAGATAATCCGTAAGATTCCTGACGTAGCAGCCGCCGTCCAGAACCGAAACTACAATGCTCACTGCAGGTCCGGCAATTTCGGTTCCGTTCGGGGGACTGGAATTCATTTCGTAAGGTTATTCGTTACATATATTTCATTAGTTCGCATATTATAGCGGCTGCGGCCGTTGAAATTATCATGGAAACGGAATTATCACGTCCGGCGGTTCCGATCGTTACCTATATCTTTTATCCAGACAATCGCAGCACGGTGTTCTCTTGGACAAACGTACGATGATGGTTCTGCTCGCCGCAGCTCTCGCCATGCTTCTGGTTCCGGTGCTTTTTACGGAATCGGACGCTTCCGATCCCGGCGCGGAAATCAACGGAAAAGGATATGCTTCCGTCGCCGACGCTCTCAGCGCCAGCAGGAGCGGCGACATAGTTTACGCGCTTCCCGATTCAGAAGGGAAGTCCATGCTTTCAGGAAAACTTCTGGTAAAACCGGGGGTGACTCTGGTTCTTCCCTACTCCTCCGACCGCGATCCGGACGGCACTAAAGACGCCGCTTCCGTCGACGACGCTTCGGCGAAACTTTCGACGGACAGATACATTCTGGTGAACGTTCCGAAGGGATCCGTCCTGACGGTCGAGGGAACTCTGATCGTCGGAGGGGTTTTGTCGAAACCGTTCACATTCGACTACCAGGGCCATACTTCGGGCCCCTTCGCCATGCTCTCCGTCAACGGAGAGGTTGTTCTCAAAAGCGGCTCCTCGTTCTACGCCTACGGATTCGTCAAGGGAGCCGGAACTCTGGCCGCGAATAACGGTTCCAAGGTTTACGAACCTATGGTGGTCACCGATTACGTCGGCGGAGACCGCGCCTACGTGAACTACGACAAAGGCCAGGCGCCTTTCAACCGGTACGCTCTGTGCAACATCCAGTGCAATTACGTCATGGAATCGGATGCCAGGCTGCTCGGGATGATCAACCTCTACGCCAACAACACGTATAACAAGCGCGATGTTTCCGTAGCCGGCCCGGACAACGGCCTGATAATTCTCTCCAAAGGTTCCGTGCTCAGCTCGGAATACGATATCGACGTGTATCTCGAGTCGGACTGGTCCAGCAACATTTACCGCGACATCGGAAAAAAGACCGTGACTATCAGCGGGGGAGCCAAAACAGGATCCATCGTTATGGAAGTCCAGGGTCAGAATGTCGATACCGGAACGACGGAATTCTCTGTTCCGTACAATTTCGATATCATTCTTGAAAACGGGGAATACACTCTTCTCAAGCAGTACCGCTTCCTCCCCGGGTCGTCTCTTACGGTGTCCGAAGACGCGGTTCTTAATGTTTCCGGAAAGCTGATCGTTTACGACGGGCTGAAGAGCAAAGAGTTCAGGGATAAGTATTACCCGGACTCCGATCTTCTCAAAAATTACGTCCCGAGAGACGCAAGCTACCGCTTCAGCACCGTCGCCGGCCTGTATCTTGACGGAACCATGATCGTCAGCGGCAGCTTCGCGGGCCTGGTCCAGTCCTCCTCCGCCGGCGGAGTGTTCAAATCGGAACCCGGAGCCGTTCTGTCGTTCAAAGCGGATTTCGGAGCGAAAGGCAGTTTCCAGGGCAACAATATCGACGATCTCACATCCAGAGACATGGCCTGCTACATGTACGGCTCCGGCAACACCGTAATTTATCCGGAAACCGGCAAGGTGTATTACAGCACCGACGGCAACACCCATACGCTCGCTTCGTACAAGTACACCGAGGACAAAAAAGAGAATACAGTGACTATCAACCAGACGGTTAACGGAACCTGGAGGACAGGAACCCTGACCGTCACGTACAACGCGGGAACCGGTTCCGGAACTCCTCCCGTCGACTCCAGAAAATACACTCCCGGAGACATGGCCGTCGTTATGGGAAAAGGCTCGCTTTACAAAACCGGAAGCGAGTTCGAGGGCTGGTCTCTCAGCCCCGGCGGATCCGGAGAGCTCCTTCAGCCGGGATCCAAGGTCAGGGTCGGAAGCAACCTCGTGCTATACGCCATGTGGTCGCAGAATACCTTTACAGTCAGCGTGGTTAAGGATTCCGAACACGGAAAGATCGTCCAGGGAGACAAAATCACATCTTCCTCCGGAGGAAGCGTTCTGGTTTCCGCGGTTCCGGACGACGGCTATACGGTTTCCGGGATCAAGCTGGACGGAAAATCCATGGGATCGTCCGATACGCTCCGCATCACCGGAATCAATTCCGATCATACCGTTACCGTAATATTTGCAGTGTCGGAGGGGACGCGTTCGTCGGCCACCGCGAACGGGGCGGTGACCGAAACCACCGAATCTCCGGCAGGAGACTCGACGCTTATCACGACCAAATTTTCGGATACGAACGGAAAAGTCTCGGTTTCGTATTCAGGAAAGGGTCCTTCGGGAGAAAATGTCACGGTTTCCGGCAACGTGATCAACGTGATCGCCCCCGTCCCCGGCAACGGGGTTCTCAGCCTAGGTTCCGCGGCCGCGCTCGCAGCTGCTGTCGCCGAAAAATCGGGAATAGCTTCGCCCGCGTACGCTCTCACCGTTACGGGCGGCTCCGATCCGAAATTCGCTGTCGATCCCGATTCATACGAGTTCCTGGCGGCCAGCGGAATGAAGATCGTTTCCGGCGGCTGGAACATATCCGTTCCTAAAGAAATGTGGAACCAGTCAGTCAGGATTTCCGGCATTTCCTGCGTTTCCGGCAAACCGAACGTCATGACTTTGGATCTGGACAAAACATCGTCCGGCAATGTTTCCGGACTCTTGAACGCATCTGCAGGCGGTTCTTCGATCTCCGTCCCGGCGGCGTTCGTAAGCGCTCTGGATAAGAAAGCGGTTTTCGCTTTCGGAACCGGGGATTCGTTCTCGGGAAAGAAAGGGGACTACTTCATCCTGTCCGCGGAATCCGGCACAGCATCCGGCTCCGGCGTTTCCGGAGATATAAAAACTGTATCTTCTGACGGAAGGACGCTCTCCGTCCCGGCGAAAACCGCGGCCGGTTCGGTGAAGGCTTCCGGAGGATATCATGCCGCGGTGACATCCGTGTCCCCGGACGGCAGAATAACCGCCGACGTATCCGGAAATGCGCCGACCTCCGTAATTCTGCCTTACAGCCTCTCCATTAAAGATCCTGTGATGAGTGCCGTTGCCGCCGACGGAACCAAGACTCCGTTCGACTGCATATTCTCCGAGGGAAACGTCTCGTTCGAAGTATCGGGGCCCGTTTCACTGGTAATCGAAGCATCCGAGGTGCATGTTTCCGGCGTCATGCTCAATAAAACCGGCATCAAGATGAATGCCGGGGAATCCGATATTCTGTTCGCTACCGTTACTCCTTCCAATGCTACTGACAAGAACGTATCATGGAAGAGCAGCAACGCTTCGGTCGCGACCGTGGATAACGGAAAAGTAAAAGCTGTTTCAGCCGGTGTCGCCACAATAACCGTGACAACGGAGGACGGCGGCTATAACGCAGTCTGCACAGTCACCGTCGTCGTTCCGGTTACCGGCGTTTCCCTGAGTAAAACGTCGCTCAGCATCAAAGCCGGCAGCTCGGAAACGCTTGCCGCGACCGTGGAGCCCGGCAACGCTACCGATAAGGGAATTTCGTGGAGTTCCAGCAATACTTCGGTCGCGACCGTAGCAAACGGAATCGTCGAAGGAAAAGCGCCCGGAACTGCGACTGTAATCGTGAAGACGGCGGACGGCGGCCATACCGCATCCTGCAAAGTCACCGTACTGCCCGATACCGTCAGAGTCACGGGAGTCTCTCTCAACAGGTCTTATCTCGAACTCCATCCCGGCGAAAACAGTACCCTTGCCGCGATCATAACGCCGTCCGACGCTACCGACAAGAACGTGACATGGAGCACCAGCGATGCCAAAGTCGCTACAGTCGCAGGCGGAAAAGTCACCGCCGTGGCGCCCGGAACCGCGACGATCACAGTCGTAACGGCGGACGGAGGATACAGAGACAATTGCACCGTTTCGGTGGTTGCCGCGCCGGTCATCATCGATGTCACGGGAGTATTCCTCAACGAAACCTCTCTGAATCTCGAAGAAGGAAAATCGGAAACGGTTTTCGCTGTCGTGATGCCCGTCAATGCCACCAACAGAAACATTGCCTGGAAAACCAGCGATGCTTCCGTAGCGTCCGTCGAGGACGGAAATATCACCGCATTGTCTCCCGGAACCGCTGTCATAACCGTGACAACCGAAGACGGAGAGTACACTGCAGAATGCGCGGTGACCGTTCTGCCTCCAGTCGTCAAGGTAACCGGAGTAACCCTCGACAAATCGGTTATGGAACTCGTCGCAGGCGAATCCGGGACTCTTTCCGCGACCGTCACGCCGTCCGATGCTACCGACAAAAATGTTACGTGGAGCTCCGGCGATGATAAAGTCGCGACCGTCTCGGACGGAAAAGTCATCGCGGTTTCTCCGGGAATCGCAGTGATAACGGTAAAGACCGAAGACGGAGGCTATACGGCAGAGTGCAGCGTCATCGTCTCCGAAGCGCCCGTAAAGGTAACCGGGGTCGTCCTGAGCAAGAGCACCCTCAGTCTAGAAACCGGAGATTACGCGACGCTCACCGCGACCGTAACGCCTTCCGACGCTGCCGACAAGAGCGTGACATGGAGCACCAGCAACGCTTCCGTAGCGTCCGTCGAGGACGGAAAGATCGCCGCATTGTCTCCGGGAACCTCCGTTATAACGGTAAAGACCGAAGACGGAGGATTCACGGCGGAATGCAAAGTAACCGTCGCTCCCGCGCCCGTAAAGGTAACCGGAGTAACCCTCGACAAATCCTCGATGAGTATGATCGCGGGAGAATCTTCGGCGCTCGCCGCTACCGTAACTCCCTCCGATGCTTCTGATAAGAACGTGGTCTGGAGCACCAGCGACGCCTCGGTCGCAATCGTAAACGGGGGAACGGTCACCGCAGTCTCCGCAGGAACTGCCACGATCACAGTCACGACCAGAGACGGAGGCTATACCGCATCATGTCTGGTCGCGGTTTCCGATGCGCCGGTGGATGTTACCGGGGTATCTCTCGACAAATCCTCGATAAATATCGCCGAGGGAGACTCTTCGGTTCTCACTGCGGCCGTAGTTCCCGACAACGCCACCAATAAGAACGTGACCTGGAGCACCAGCGATGCAAAGGTCGCGGCCGTCAGCGGAGGAACCGTAAAGGGAATATCCGCCGGAACCGCGATCGTAACCGTGACCACGGAAGACGGAAATTACACCGCGTCCTGTACGGTTATCGTTTCGCCGGCCGCCGTCAAAGTCACGGGAGTATCTCTCGACAAAACTAAGATCACGGTCGGAGCCGGAGATACCGCGAAGCTTACCGCGACTGTCGTTCCCTCGGATGCCTCCGATAAAAACGTGACGTGGGGCACCAGCGACGGCAGGATAGCCACCGCGAGCGGCGGAATCGTGAAAGGGGTATCCGCCGGAACCGCGATCGTAACCGTGACCACGGAAGACGGAAATTACGCCGCGTCCTGCACGGTCACCGTCGAAGAGAAATCCTCCTCCGGGGATAACACTCTCCTTTATGCGGGAATCGCTGCCGCGGCCGTCATAGCGCTTCTAGCCGCCGTCCTCTTTATAAGAGGCAGATCTTCTTCCTGAAGTAAAACCGGGGCGGACGCCCCCTCCTTATTTATTTCCGCTTATAAACAGCGCTTGTAAACGCAATATAGCGTGCCGGAATCCGCCATCAGTACGGCAGCAGACAATATCTTTTATTACTAAATAATATACAGGCTTTGACAGAACCGCGAGGATCGAAATCTTCGGGTCTGGTACAGTGATTTAAATGAAGTACAGCAACGTGTATATAATCGCCGTGCTGGTTGCTCTTCTCGCCGCTGCGGGTGTCTACGCAGTCTCGGCAGGGGATTCGGAGGCAGCAGCGCCCAAAGATTCGGGCGAGGCCTTTGTCGCCGATATCAGCACGTATCTGAACGATACGGTCGGAGACGATATCGCTAAAGCAACCTATTCTGACGGTTTAATAGAGATATACGCTGATCCGATGTACGTTTTCAGTGTTTCCGCCAACCCTTCCGTTATGAAATCGGAAGCGTTTGAATATTACGACAAATATACCGACTTATACCTCGGAGACAAAAAGCTCAAGGTGAACGGAACGGCAGACATGCCTCTCGCAGCCAAGACCGCCGCCTGCATCGCGGGACAGATCCTTGATACAGTCTGCGCCTCCTCGCCCGGCGAAGTCGTGGTTTACACCGCAGACGACGTCTACCTTAAGAAGACCGGAGTAAGTCCCTTCAACGGATCCGTGGTTGTCATAGTCAACCTCACCCAGAACATTATCGACTTCGCCAGATTCGGCTCTACTTTCGTCGATATCGACGAAGAGACCGGAGACGTCAGCGTGAACATCGACGCATTCGGCGTCGGGGATTCGGACACCCTTAAAGATCTCGTCGAGAGCATGTCCGTTTACACCGCAGACGATTTCTTCGGACCCGAGTACGGAAAATACATCAACCAGCTGGTCGGATACATCAACGGCGTCCCCAACGCTGTCAACTCTCCCTCGATCATCTGGGAGCAGAACGGAATCAAATACAAGATCACCCTCAAGAACTTCAAGCCCGGCTCCGGAGACGACGAGTTCCAGAAACTCATCAACGGTATCGCCGACAGCATGGATCTCAACCCCGAGGGATACGAGAGCGGATGGGAAGTTCCTCTCGGAGACTTCAAGGACCCCGAGACCGGAGACTACGTCTTCAGCGGAGAAGCTACCATCTCCTTCACCGACGACAAAGGAAACTACTACGAGGTTCCCTACGACTTCTCCGGAGAGATCGATCCCCAGGATTACTACTACGACATCACCATCGTTTACATCGGCACGCCCAACGGTACCGTCAAGACTCTTCCCTGGATCAACGGGGAAAAGATCCGCGTATCCGCTATTCCCTTTTCAGGATGCGTTCTTAAGTCCCTTACGGTCACCATCAACGGCGTTACGACCGACATCATGGAGTCCATGACCTTCACCCTTAACGGCGATGCAGTCATCACCGCAGAGTTCATCAAACCCGTAACCGGGGTAAGCCTCGACAAGAGCGATATCGCCATAGCTGCCGGAGAGACCGCAACCCTCACCGCTACAGTCATCCCCGCCGGAGCCACCAACCCCGGAGTGAGCTGGAGCACCAGCGATTCGTCCGTCGCGACCGTTTCCAACGGAGTCGTGACCGGAGTCGCTCCCGGAACCGCGAGGATCACCGTAACCACCGAGGACGGCGGATATCAGGCGTACTGTAACGTTACCGTCACTTCCGCTATTCCCGTAACCGGCGTCACTCTCGACAAATCCTCGATTACTCTTGCCGCCGGAGATTCCGCGACCCTTACCGCCGCCGTAGCTCCCGCTAACGCTACCAACAAGACTGTTTACTGGAGCACCA
>JAEEGL013064782.1_pt1 | contig 47560 bp, 45 predicted proteins | sample 9134231 | NCBI WGS metagenome assembly JAEEGL01 (sample SAMN16246548, study PRJNA631951) | gut metagenome | biome: gut microbiome; feature: rumen; material: fiber-attached | host: Bos | place: Iran: Karaj | collected 2018-10 | reverse complement strand
TGTGGGCAAGGCTCACTATGACTGTGCCCAGAGAGTGAAGGAGCTTCTGCAGCGCTACAAGGAGTTGCAGGACATCATCGCCATCCTAGGTATGGACGAACTCTCGGACGAGGACAAGTTGACTGTGAACCGTGCCCGTCGCGTGCAGCGCTTCCTCAGCCAGCCGTTCGCCGTGGCTTCGCAGTTCACAGGCCTGCCTGGCGTCATGGTTCCTATTGAAGAGACCATCAAGGGCTTCAACGCCATCCTCGACGGCGAAGTAGACGACCTGCCTGAGCAGGCCTTCTTGAACGTCGGTACTATTGAGGATGCCAAGGAGAAAGCCAGGAAACTGCTGGAGGCTGCAAAAGCATAAATCGTAACTTGTAAATCGTCAAATCGTAAATTACGTTTATGTTACAGTTAAAGATTGTATCGCCCGAAAAGATTGAGTTCGACGGAGAGGTGGAGAGCGTCCTCGTACCTGGTACGATGGGACAATTTGAGATCCTCAACGACCACGCACCTATCATATCGACCCTGCAGAACGGCTATGTGGAGTATGCCACGAAGGACGGCAAGCAGCGTCTGGACATCCTCGGAGGCTTCGTAGAAGTGCAGCAGAACGAGGTGTCGCTGTGTGTGGAAGTGAACGAAAACGAGAATTGAAAAATTGAAGAATTCAAGAATTGACGTCTTGCATGGAACAGGCCCCGATATATAATAATAAGGTAGGAACACTGGCCAAGCTGTATCTGGGCTCTACGGTGTTTCGACTGTTCATGGCAGCCGCCGCGATGCTCGTATTCTGCGTCGTCAAACGCGACGACCTGAGCGCCATCAAGGTGTTTGCCGCTGTCTTCGTCGCCTTCTTTCTCGTCACTCTACTTTTCGATGCATTATTCTTTGCAATAGTTAGTAAAAAACAATAACCAATGAAACAACTAAGATCAATATTACTCTTGGCGGTTCTACTCTGTAGCTCGCTTACCGGCTTCTCACAGGAAACTGAGAAGGAAGAGGGTGGGGTGAACCTGAAGGAGATATTGTTCGGTCACATCCAGGACAGCTACCAGTGGCACGTCACCGACTTTGGCGGTCATGCGCTAATCATCCCCCTGCCCATGATTTTCTACTCGCAGCAGAGTGGCATGCACGTCTACTGCTCGTCGCAGTTTGCACATGAGCCCGACGCCAACGAACTGCGTGAGGGCCCCGACGGGTTCTACATCAAGGGCGCTGAGGACGAGAAGGGACAGATTGTCGAAATGGTCGGCGGCGAGCTGAAGCCCGTTCCATTTGACATCTCTATCACCAAAACGGTGGCGGTGCTCATGATCAACGCGCTCATCCTGGTGCTGTGCATCCTCACGGCTGCACGGTGGTGTAAGAAGCACAAGGTCGACGACCCCGCTCCGAAGGGATTCACGGGGTTGGTGCACATGTTTGTCATGACTGTCTATGACGACATGATCAAACCGTCTCTCGGTGCCGAGGCACCTAAGTATGCGCCTTACCTGCTTACGTGCTTCTTCTTCATCTTCCTGAGCAACCTGCTGGGTGTCGTACCCTTCCCACCAGGAGGTGGCAACCTGACTGGCAATATCACCTGTACGATGTTCCTTGCGCTTTGTACGTTTCTCATCGTCAACGTCACAGGAACACGTGCCTACTGGAAAGAGATATTCTGGGGCGATGTGCCCTGGTGGCTCAAGGTGCCCCTGCCGTTGATGCCCTTCATCGAGTTCTTCGGCATCTTTACCAAGCCCATAGCGCTGATGATTCGACTCTTCGCCAACATGCTGGCAGGCCACGTCATTGCCATCTCGCTCTCGTGCATCATCTTCATCATGTTCGCACTCGGCGGTGTCATGGCTACCATACTGGGCTCCATCATGACGCCTGTCAGCGTCCTGCTGAGTATCTTCATGATGCTGCTCGAGGTGCTGGTGTGCTACATCCAGGCCATGGTGTTCACCATGCTCTCAGCAGTCTTCATCTCGATGTCGCACGTCAAGGAACATCACGCTTAACGGTTCAGTATGCTGCGACTGGGTCGCAGCCAACAAAACATAATAAAGCAAAGAAAACAACAATAATTAATAACAATTAAAAACTTAAAGATTATGATTTCATTATTATTAGCAGCAGATGCACTCGCAAAGCTCGGTGCTACTGTAGGTGGTGGTTTGGCAGTTATCGGTGCTGGTATTGGTATCGGTCGTATCGGTGGTCAGGCAATGGACGCTATGGCCCGCCAGCCGGAGAAGATGAGCGGACTGCAGAGCTCGATGATTCTGGCAGCTGCCCTCGTCGAGGGTGCTACCTTCCTCGCACTCGTGATCTCTATCCTCGCACTCTTTGTATAATCACGTAATATCGGCGTACGTATGTCATTGATAACCCCTGATTTTGGACTCTTTTTCTGGATGACGGTCGTCTTCCTCGTAGTCCTCTTCATCCTGTGGAAGTGGGGATTCCCCGTCATAGTGAAGATGGTCGACGAGCGCAAGGCTTTCATCGATGAGTCGCTCAAAAAGGCTCACGAGGCCAATGAGCGTCTGGCCAACATCCAGAAGGAAGGTGAATCCATCTTACAGGAAGCTCGCGCAAAGCAGGCTCAGATACTCAAAGAGGCTGCTGAGACACGCGATGCCATCGTAGAGAAAGCCCAGGACAAGGCGAAGGCTGAAGGTGCCCGACTGCTGGAGGAGGCACGTGCCGCCATAGAGCAGGAGAAGAAGGCCGCCATCGCCGACATCCGTCAGCAAGTAGCTACGCTTAGCGTCGAGATTGCCGAGAAGGTTCTTCGTCAGAACCTAAGCGACGACAAGGCGCAGATGGATTTGATTGACCGTATGCTGGATGACGTTTCTGCTAAGTAATTATCAATTGTCAATAATTAATTCTCAATTGAAAGAAGTATGGATATAGGAGTCATATCGGTACGCTACGCTCGCGCACTGCTGAAGAGCGCTACGGAGCAAAAACAAGACGAGACTGTGTATCAGGAGATGCAGCTCTTGGCTAAGAGTTACGTCGACGTGCCACAGCTGCGTCATACGATAGACAACCCGATGCTCTCGAAGGAGAAGAAGGAAATGCTGCTGCTGACGGCTGTCGGCGGCCAGCCTACCGAACTGACCAAAGCCTTCATACAGCTCGTGCTGCGTGAAGGACGGGAGCCGGTGATGCAGTTCATCGCCAATTCGTACGTCACACTCTATCGTCAGCAGAAGAACGTCATCCGTGGACGTCTCATTACCGCTGCGCGCGTCAGCCCTGCCACTGAGCAGAAGATGCGACAGATGGTGGAGAGTAAGACTAATGGAACTGTGGAGTTTGAAACCGAGGTGAACCCCGACATCATCGGCGGATTCATTCTTGAATACGATACATATCGCATGGATGCGAGCGTGAAGGCCAAGCTCAACAGTATTCTCAACACATTGAGAAAATGAAAGAATGTAAAAATGTAAAAATGATAAAATTGCCATCGGCAGTTAAGTTATTTGTTACATTTTTAAATTTTTAAATTTTTAAATTTAGAATAAATGTCAGATAAGATTAAACCAAGAGAAGTGTCTCAGGTCCTGCTTGACCAGCTGAAAGGAATCTCCTCGGAGGAGAAGTTCGATGAGGTGGGTACCGTGCTGACCGTCAGTGACGGCGTAGCCCGTATCTACGGTCTGCGCAATGCCGAGGCCAACGAGTTGCTGGAGTTTGAGAATGGCACGATGGCTATCGTGATGAATCTCGAGGAAGACAACGTCGGTTGCGTGCTTCTTGGTCCTACCGCAGGCATCAAGGAGGGACAGGTGGTGAAGCGCACCAAGCGCATTGCCTCTATCCGCGTCAACGACAACATGCTGGGACGCGTCATCAATCCGCTGGGTCAAGCTATCGATGGTAAAGGCGATATCGATCTCACCGGTGCCTTCGAGATGCCGCTTGACCGTAAGGCTCCTGGTGTTATCTACCGTCAGCCCGTGAAAGAGCCTCTGCAGACAGGTCTGAAGGCCATCGACTCAATGATTCCCATCGGACGTGGACAGCGTGAGCTCATTATCGGTGACCGCCAGACAGGTAAGACCGCCATCGCTGTTGATACTATCATCAATCAGAAGAGTTTCTATGAGGCAGGCAAACCTGTCTATTGTATCTATGTTGCCATTGGACAGAAAGCTTCTACCGTTGCCGCTCTTGTCAGCACGCTAAAGGAGCATGGTGCAATGCCTTATACCATCGTCGTGGCCGCTACCGCAGCCGATCCTGCTGCCATGCAGTTCTACGCACCCTTTGCAGGTGCTGCCATCGGCGAGTACTTCCGTGATCGCGGTCTGCCCGCACTGGTAGTCTACGATGACCTGTCGAAGCAGGCTGTCGCCTATCGTGAGGTGTCGCTGATTCTGCGCCGTCCTTCAGGTCGTGAAGCATATCCTGGTGATGTCTTCTATCTCCACTCTCGTCTCCTTGAGCGTGCTGCCAAGATGAACGAACAGCAGGAGGTAGCCGAGCAGATGAACGACCTGCCTGAGTGCATGAAGGGACACGTGAAAGGTGGCGGTTCGCTGACCGCTTTGCCTATCATCGAGACACAGGCCGGCGACGTGTCGGCATATATCCCCACGAATGTAATCTCTATCACCGATGGTCAGATCTTCTTGGAGTCAGACCTCTTCAACCAGGGCTTCCGTCCTGCCATCAACGTCGGTATCTCTGTATCGCGTGTGGGTGGCTCGGCACAAATCAAGTCGATGAAGAAGGTCGCTGGTACGCTGAAGATTGATCAGGCGCAGTATCGTGAGCTTGAGGCCTTCTCAAAGTTCTCAAGCGATATGGATGCCGTGACGGCAATGACACTGGATCGCGGTCGTAAAAACAATCAGCTGCTGATTCAGCCGCAGTACAGCCCAATGCCCGTAGGCAAGCAGATAGCTATCCTCTACTGCGGTGTACATGGTCTGATGCGTCAGGTGCCTATCGATAAGGTACGTCAGTGTCAGGATCAGTTCCTCGATAAGTTACGCTCTGCTAATCCTGAGGTTATCGAGACGCTGGCCAGTGGCAAGATTGACGATGACACGACCGCCAAGATAGAAGCTGTTATGGCAGACATCGCTGGAACGTATAAAGCATAATCGCCTATGCCGTCATTAAAAGAAATCAAAGGCCGCATCGCCTCTGTCAACTCCACGCGGAAGATTACTTCCGCGATGAAGATGGTGGCGTCCAGCAAGCTGCACCACGCTCAGGTAGCCATTCAAAACATGCTACCTTACGAGACGATGCTGGAACACATTCTGAAAACCTTCCTCGCAGCCGAGGCAGAGTCCCAGACCGTGTTCGATCAGGAACGTCCCGTCAAGCGTGTGGCGCTGGTGGTCTACTCAAGCAACTCGTCGCTCTGTGGCGGTTTCAATGCCAATGTCATAAAAATGATGCAGAACATCATCGGCGAATACCACGAACAGGGTATCACAGGTATTGAGATCTATCCCATAGGCCGAAAGGTCTATGAGAAGGCACAGAAGCTGGGATATAATATCCAAGGAGAATTCTCTGCACTGGCCGGCAAACCGAATGTCCGTCAGTGTATTGATATCGCCATGGAACTCGGCAAGAAATTCCTTGATGGTGAGATAGATAAGGTTGAACTCATCTATCATCACTTTAAGTCTGCCGGCTCACAAGTTCTTACGCGTAAGACTTTTTTGCCGATAGACATAAAGGAAGAGTTGGAGCGTGATCATGAACGCGACCTGACGTCCATAGCTGCCACCAGGGAGAGCCAAGAGTATTTGAAGAGGAATCGTAGGAAAAAGAAGGTGGACTCTGAAGGACATGAGGTCGCGCCGCTGAACGACAACTTCCTCGTGGAGCCCGACATGCATACTGTTTTGTCGCAGCTCATTCCCAAAATGGGCCACCTGATGCTCTACACAGCTCTTCTTGACAGCGTTGCTTCGGAACATGCAGCACGTATGGTTGCCATGCAGACTGCTACAGACAACGCCGACGAACTGCTACGTCAGTTGAACCTACAGTATAACAAATCGCGACAGCAAGCTATTACGAACGAGCTGCTTGACATTGTCGGAGGATCAGTGAATAACTAGAGATGAAGAATAAGATTGTTTTCATATTGCTTGCCTTGGCTGTTTCAGTCACGGCAATGGCACAGACAACTCAGAAATCGGACACTGCACAATTTATGCGTGAATGTCGGCAGTTTTCTCTTTATGTTATGAAAACCCCAGTCAATAAGGCGATGATTGACTCGCTGGCGGTCTGCCAGGATACGTTGACTGCACATTACAGGGCTATCAAACCGCGGTTGACAGACTCACAGGTAGAGGAGTATAACCAAGCTAAAGGGCGTTATGCACGTTGTGTGATAGAATACCGAGGCGAAAAAGTTGGCGAAGGGCTTCAGGCTACCGGCGACAGCATATATAAAGCTGCCGGAAGAGTAGGAAAAGTCATCGGCGGATACTTTAAGGGAATATTCGGACGTTGACAGAATGTTAATATTCAAAAAAAAGGCTGGTTTTCAGCCTTTTTTTTGTAATTTTGCGCCCAATTAATTACAGACTGTAACAAAAATCATCATTAATATGTCAGACAATCATTCCGTCATTGGACACAAAATTAAAGGAATAAGAGAGTCAAAGAACCTCAGCGTAGAAGAAATTGCCGAGCGTAGCGGACTGACCGTAGAACAAATTAACAGTATCGAAACAGATCAGAACCTGCCATCGTTAGGACCGCTGATAAAGATAGCCCGGGCACTAGGAGTGCGCCTGGGAACATTTATGGATGATAGTGACGCACTGGGTCCTATCGTGACCCGTGCGAAAGATCGCGAGAAGAACAGTAGTATCAGCTTTAGCAATGATGCTACAGATGCGCGTAAACATATGGAGTATCATCCTTTGGCTCAGCAAAAGGCAGGACGCCACATGGAGCCCTTTGTTATCGATATCAATCCTGAGACGAGTCCTGAGTTCCAGCTTTCTGCTCATGAAGGCGAAGAGTTCATCTACGTGATGCAAGGCGAGGTGGAGATTGTCTACGGGAAGGATACCTATAGTTTGAAAGAGGGCGACAGTATTTTTTATGACTCCATCGTAAAGCACCACGTGCACGGTGCTCCTGGCAAGAGTGCAAAAATCTTAGCAGTAGTATATATTCCTTTCTAAGAAGATGAGTAACGTAAGATTAGATATGGCGGGCAGACCACTACCCGATAGAACATATCCTGCAGAAACAGGTTCAGAGGGATATAAGCTTTGGGAACGGACTTTGGGTCAGTGGCTCGAATACTGGGCAGAGACGACGCCCGACAAGGAGTACATTGTTTACTCAGACCGTGACCTGCGTTTTACCTGGAGTAAGTTCAATGAGCGTGTCGACAATCTGGCCAAGGGTCTGATTTCTATTGGCGTCAAGAAAGGCTCGAACGTCGGCATCTGGGCCACTAACGTGCCCGACTGGCTCACCTTCCTCTACGCTACTGCCAAGATTGGTGCTGTGCTGGTAACGGTAAACACCAACTACAAGCAAAATGAGTTGGAGTATCTGTGTAAGGACTCTGATATGGAGGTGCTCTGCATCACAGACGGAACCTGGGACTGTAACTATGTAGACATGACCTATACGATGCTGCCCGAGCTGAAAACATGCGAGCGCGGCCATCTGAACAGCGAGCGATTCCCTTACCTGAAGAACGTCGTATATATAGGAATGGAGAAATATCGCGGTATGTATAATACCGCTGAGCTGCTGTTGCTGGGACAGAACGTGGAAGATGAGACGCTGAACGAGATGAAGAAACAAGTAAGTTGCTACGATGTGTGTAATATGCAATATACATCAGGTACTACGGGTTTCCCCAAAGGCGTCATGCTGACACATTTCGGCATTGCCAACGATGGATACTTCACTGGCGAGAACATGGGCTTTACCGCTGATGACAAACTCTGCGTATGTGTGCCTTTGTTTCACTGTTTCGGTGTTGTGCTCGCCACGATGAACTGTCTGACGCATGGCTGTACCGAGGTGATGGTCGAAAAATTCGATCCGTTGGTGGTGCTGGCCTCTATCCATAAGGAACGTTGTACGGCTGTCTACGGTGTGCCCACGATGTTCATTGCAGAGCTGAACCATCCGATGTTCGATATGTTCGACCTCTCCTGTCTGCGTACAGGTATCATGGCAGGTTCACTTTGCCCTGTTGAACTGATGAAGCAGGTGTCCGAGAAGATGTATATGACCATTACAAGCGTCTACGGACTGACAGAGTCTTCGCCGGGCATGACGCAGACCTGTCTGAATGACACCTTCGAGCAGCGTTGCACAACAGTCGGTCGCGACTTCCCATTTGTCGATGTCAAAGTGCTCGACCCCGAGACCGGCGAGGAGTGTCCCGTTGGTGTTCAGGGTGAGATGTGCTGTAAAGGCTTCAACGTGATGAAGGGTTACTACAAGAACCCCACCGCCACTGCTGAGGTTATCGATAAGAACGGCTATCTGCACTCGGGCGATCTCGGTGTGAAGGATGAGCAGGGATTCTACAAGATTACTGGTCGTATTAAGGATATGATTATTCGCGGAGGTGAGAACATCTATCCGCGTGAGATTGAGGAGTTCCTCTATCACATGCCCGGCATCCGCGATGTTCAGGTGGCAGCAGTGCCCTCGAAGAAGTATGGTGAGGCCGTAGGCGCATTCATTATTCTTGAGGAGGGTACGACGATGACTCCCGAAGATGTACAATTATTCTGTAGGGGGAAAATAGCACGATACAAAATTCCAAAATATGTATTCTTCATCGAACAGTTCCCACTTACAGGATCAGGAAAAATTCAGAAATTCAAACTAAAGGAGATGAGTCTTGAGCTCTGCAAGCAACAGGGTATTGAAGTAATCTAAAGAATGAGGACAGCCATTGTTGGTGGAGGCGCGGCAGGTTTTTTCCTTGCTGTCAACTTGAAAGAGATGATACCATCAATGGATGTCGTCATCTTGGAACGAAGTCGGCAGGTTTTAGCTAAGGTCCTCTTATCGGGAGGCGGGCGATGTAATTGTACAAATACATTTCGTGACGTTCGTGACCTTTCTTCAGTCTATCCTCGTGGCCACCGATTGTTGAAGCGTCTGTTCAAGTTGTTTGACCAGCATTCTGCTTATCAGTGGTTCGAAGGTCATGGTGTTCCATTAACAATACAAGACGATCAGTGTGTGTTTCCTGCAGCTCAAGACGCACATGCTATTGTCAATTGTTTTCTCTCCGAAGCTCGTCGCCAGGGCATAGAGATTCAGACATCTGTTAAAGTGAACAGTCTTGATCAGTTGAAAGACTATGATTATGTTTGTGTCACCTTTGGCGGACAGCCCCAAACAAGTGGTTTTAGCTGGTTGGAAGGTCATGCGATAGAGCCCCCAGTACCATCCCTCTTTACTTTAAGTATTGATGATAAGGATTTATGCTCTCTCATGGGAACCGTTGTTGAACCTGTGACAATTTCCATTCCTAGTACAAAATTGCGAGCAGACGGTCCTTTGTTAGTGACGCACTGGGGAGTCAGCGGACCTGCTGTGCTAAAGTTGTCGAGTTACGCTGCTCGTTATCTGGCTGATTGCCAGTATCGTTCCTCCATTAGTATCAATTGGGTACACAGTTCCGATGATGATGTACGTCAGACATTGAGACGTATTTGCTGTGAACAGCCTAATAAGCAGCTATCTTCTGTTCGTCCTTATAATTTACCTTCTCGTCTATGGAGTTTCTTGCTCGAAAAGACGCTTGGTACAAGAGCGCATAGTCCATGGGGAAGTCTCAATCAGAAAGAGACCAATCGCTTGGTAAATACCCTGTGTCATGATGAATACATCACTGCAGGCCGAGCTCCATTCAAAGATGAGTTCGTTACTTGTGGCGGTATTTCTCTAACAGAGATCAATCCTGCGACACTGGAGAGCCGCCATCATCCACACCTATATTTCGCAGGTGAAGTACTTGATATTGATGGTATTACAGGTGGTTTCAACTTTCAGGCTGCGTGGACGACGGCATATACCGTCGCAAAAGCTATTAGTCAGTCAGCAAGTTTGGTTTAGACATTGTATAAATACCAAAAGAAAACACCAAAACTCTTGCATTGTTGTTTTTTTCTGCGTATCTTTGCAAAAGAACTATTATTTCTAACTTAATACCTTTAAAAGACTATGAAGAAAAAATTTATTTGTGCCGTTTGTGGATATATCTATGAAGGCGATGCTGCTCCAGAGAAATGTCCTATTTGTAAAGCTCCATCTTCCAAGTTCACAGAATTAAAAGAAGAGGGAGAGATGACCTATGCCACCGTTCATCGCATCGGTGACGGTAAGCCTGACGGCGTTTCTCAAGAGATGATAGATGACCTGCGCAACCACTTTAATGGTGAGTGTAGTGAGGTCGGTATGTATTTGGCTATGGCTCGACAGGCCGACCGAGAGGGTTATCCTGAGATTGCCGAGGCTTTTAAGCGTTATGCTTTCGAGGAAGCTGACCATGCTTCGCGTTTTGCTGAGCTTCTTGGCGAGTGCGTATGGGATACGAAGACGAACCTTCAAAAGCGAGCCGCTGCAGAGGCTGGTGCCTGCGAGGACAAATTCCGCATAGCTAAGAATGCCAAAGCTGCAGGTTTTGATGCTATCCATGATACCGTTCATGAGATGGCGAAAGACGAGGCCCGCCATGGTGCTGGCTTTGCTGGACTGCTGAAACGTTACTTTGGCGAGTAATAATGCAATAAAACTATGGGAAAATCCGTTTCTTCTTATGATGAAACGGATTTTCTTTTTTCTCCTTGCTGTGGTGGGGATTGTCGCATGTGCCGATGATGATAACTTCACAACCAACCACCAAGCCTTGCTGTCATTTGAAAAAGACACCCTTCAGATGGATACGGTCTTCTCTAATGTCGGCTCCTCTACCTATACATTATGGGTTTATAATCGTACGGACAACGACTTACGCTTGAATAGTGTCCGTTTAAGGAATGGCAACCAAACAGGTTTCCGTGTCAATGTCGACGGTGGCTATCTTGACAATGACTTAGGCTCTGTAATTACTAATTTAGAAGTACGTAGTGGAGACTCTTTACGCGTTTTCGTTGAATTGACATCGCCAGAATCCGGGCAATTGGAACCCCAAGAGAGAGTTGATGATTTGGTGTTCTACTTGGAAAGTGGGGTAGAGCAGCAAGTTCGTCTGTTGGCATGGACATGGGATGCCTTGAAGCTAACCGATGTGGTCATCGCCAATGATACAACCATAGACACCCCAGTGCCATTGGTGCTTTATGGTGCAGGATTGCGAGTTGATAGTGGCGCCATACTGACGTTACGTGGCACAACTCTCTATTTTCACGATGGAGCTGGTCTTGATGTATATGGACAGTTACACACCAAAGGATGCCTGTTCCGTGGAGACCGTCTTGACCGTATGTTCGAATACTTACCATATGACCGCGTAAGTGGCCTTTGGAGAGGTTTGAAATTTGCGCCATCGTCAAGTGGTAATAGATTGATAAATACAGAGATTCGTAATCCATTAACGGGGGTTGTTTTGGAAGACTCTGCCATTGTCGATTCCACGAAACAACGTCTGATTATGGACCATTGTACGATTCATAATGCCAAAGGCTATGGTATTGTTAGCTATCACTCCAGCCTAACGCTTTCCTATTGCCAGTTAACGAATACATTAGGTGATATTTTGCTATTGCATGGCGGCTATTGTCTAATAGACCATTGCACATTGGCCCAATTCTATCCATTCTCAGCTGACCGAGGTGCAGCATTACATTTTATAGGTGATGGTGCCATGAGCCTAACATGCAATTATTCGTTGCTAACTGGCTATGCCGATGATGTAGTCATGGCCGAACGAACAGACACAACAGCCATGTTTAGCTATCACTTTAGTAATTGTCTGCTACGCACACCTGCAATCAAGGATGATACACTGAATTTTCAGCATGTTCTCTGGGAAACTGCCAGCGATAGCATCCAAGGAAAACAGCATTTTGTGCGTATTGACGAAGAGAATCTTTATTACGATTTCCATCTAGACTCCTTGTCGATAGCGCATGGCTTGGGATGTTATTAGAAGCTTGTAAACGACAATGGCATAAGTGTGCTGATTCCGTCAAGGACATAGGTATGCCGACGGCCATAGAGAAGAATGCGCATTTTACGACGTGACCTAGTCTCTGACTCAATGATAACTTGTCGGCAGGAACCACATGGACCTGTCGGTTCTTCGGTCAATTCTCCTTCCGGATTCCTTGCGGCAATGGCTAACATCTCAATGGGTTGGTCAGGATATTGTGCACCTGCCGCAAAAAGAGCTGTACGCTCGGCACATAGACCTGATGGATATGCCGCGTTCTCTTGATTGCAACCGATAATCACCGTACCGTTAGAAAGCCGCACGGCAGCACCTACACAAAAGTGAGAGTAGGGCGCATAACTACGACTGGTTGCTTCTATTGCAGCCTCTACAAGATGGCGCTCGGTGTCAGTCAGTTCATCCAACTGGCAAACCATTATTGTTGACTTTAATTCAAGTTGTTCCATAGTTTAGACTGTTTTCTGCCGCAAATATACGGAAAAATACTGGAACAAACAAATATACAGCATGTAGGTTTGCTAAAAAATCAAAAAAACGACTCTGTAGCGTGATGTTTTCCATATTTATTCGTATCTTTGTCAAACATTTATTGTATAATCTAAAACTAGAAAGAATGATGGAAAACAACGCACAACTTATTGCACAGTGCGAAGCACGTGCGAAGGAATGGTTATCTCCTGCCTTTGACGATGAAACACGTAAGGAAGTTCAGGCAATGCTCGACAATCCCGACAAGACAAATCTCATTGATGCCTTCTACCAGAATCTCGAGTTTGGTACAGGTGGTCTGCGAGGCATAATGGGTGCCGGCACCAATCGCATGAACAAATACATCGTTGGTATGGCTACACAAGGTTTTGCAAACTACATCAACAAGGCATTCCCCGGCAATCAGAGTGCCGTCGTTGTAGGTCACGATTGTCGTAACAACGGACGTATGTTCGCAGAGACCGTTGCCGACATTTTCTCGGCCAACGGCATCAAGGTGTATCTTTTCGAGAGTCTACGTCCTACACCGGAGATATCGTTCGCCATCCGTCAGCTTGGCTGTCAGGCTGGTGTCAACGTCACCGCTTCTCACAATCCACGCGAGTATAACGGTTACAAGGCTTACTGGGACGACGGTGCTCAGGTGCTGGCTCCCCACGACAAGGGTATCATTGACGAGGTGAATAAGGTAAAGATTGAGGACGTGAAGTTTGAGGGTAACAAAGACCTTATCATTCCCATTGGCGGTGAGATGGACTGGGACTACATCCTGGCTGTGAAGGAGGCAATGGTGGATCAGGATGTCATCCTGCGCCAGAAGGACCTCAATATCGTCTATTCACCCATGCACGGAACAGGTCGCGTCATCATTCCGATGGCTCTGCGCTCTTGGGGCTTCCAGAACATCCACGTCGTGCCTGAGCAGATGGTGATTGACGGCAACTTCCCAACAGTTGTTAGTCCAAACCCAGAGAATGCCGAGGCTATGACGCTGGGTATGAAGCTGGGCACAAAGTTGAATGCCGATCTCGTGATTGCCTCCGATCCTGATGCTGACCGCCTAGCCATTGTTTGCCGCAACCCGAAGGGAGAGTGGGAGATACTGAACGGTAACCAGACCTGCATGATGTTCTCGTGGTATATCATCGCTAACAAGAAGAAGCTCGGCCAACTGAAGGGCAACGAGTTCCTTGTAAAGACCATCGTGACCACCGAGGTCATTGCCGAGATTGCCAAGAAGAACAATGTCGAGTACATGGACTGCTACACCGGCTTCAAGTGGATTGCCAACGAGATTCGTGTCAACGAGGGCAAGAAGAAGTACATCGGCGGTGGTGAGGAGTCATTCGGATTCCTGCCGTTTGACAAGGTTAGAGATAAGGACTCCCCCGCATCCATCTGTCTGATTTGTGAGATTGCCGCTTGGGCTCGCGACAACGGAATGACGCTCTATGACCTGCTGATGAACATCTACAAGGAGTACGGTTTTTCGAAGGAGGTGACCATCAACGTTGTTCGTCCTGGTAAGACGGGTGCTGACGAGATCAAGCAGATGATGTCCGACTTTCGTGCTAATCCTCCGAAGGAACTCGGTGGTTCGAAGGTCTGTCTGTGGAAGGATTATAAAACCCTTGAGGCCAAGAAGGCCGATGGTACTGTTGAGAAACTCAACATGCCTGCCACATCGAATGTTTTGCAGTGGTTCTGCGAAGATGGCACGAAGGTCTCTGTCCGCCCATCAGGTACTGAGCCAAAAATTAAGTTCTATACGGAGGTCAAAGACCCCAGCTTCAAGACTGCTGCCGACTACGAGAATTGCACGAAGAAGGCTGAGGCTAAGATTGATGCACTAAAGAAGGACTTGAACCTGTAGGAAAACGTGGTAAGTGTTAAGGGGGAGCCCCCTAACACTTATCTTATAAAAGCAAGAATCCCGCAACTCCTTGAAGTTGCGGGATTTTCTTGTTGTTTGTTTGGAATAAATTATTTGTTGTTTACTTAGGCTTCAGCGTTAGGAACAACAGAAACAACGCTCTTGTCGCGCTTGCCCTTGTGGAACTGAACAGTTCCGTCGACGAGTGCATAAAGCGTGTCGTCCTTACCGATGGCTACGTTGTTGCCTGGATTGTGCTTTGTGCCACGCTGGCGAACGATGATGTTACCAGCAACACACTGCTGACCGCCAAAAATCTTGATACCCAGTCGCTGAGCTGCTGACTCACGACCGTTCTTAGAACTACCTACACCTTTCTTATGTGCCATAATTTGAGTCCTCCTACGGTTTTAAGCGATTACTGATTTAATTTCCAATTCTGTGAACTGCTCACGGTGACCGTTGCGCGAACGAGAATCCTTGCGACGCTTCATCTTGAAGACAATCACCTTGTCGCCCTTAACGAGCGGGTTAACAACTTCACAAACTACTTTTGCTCCGTCTACGGTGGGAGCACCGACCTTTACTGCACCGTCAGCATCTACGAGCAGTACTTTCTCAAATTCAACAGTCTTACCGGCCTCGGCATCCTTGATGTGGTGGACAAAGAGCTTCTTGCCCTGCTCGGCCTTGAACTGCTGCCCCTGAATTTCTACAATTGCGTACATTTTGCTTTATTTGTATTTAGGGTTTTCTCCGCGAGGCGGCGCACGTTCGTACACACTTGACTCTGCCCCAACGGACTCTAACGGGGTGCAAAGGTACTAATTTTTGTTGAGAGTTGAGAGTTGAGAATTGAGAGTTTTCTTATAATTATGAAAGTTTAACGTTTGGGGGCTGGGCAAAAAATAAAGCGATGACCTTCACAGGCAGTCGCTCTATATCTTCAATAGGTATTAGTCTTTTTAAGGTAAAAAGATTGTTTTCAGGATAACGATGCAAAGGTAAAGCATTTTTCTCAAAGCCGCAAGCTTTTTCGGAGAAAAAAATAGCGGCTTCCAATTGTGTGGGAACACAGAATGCAAATTTAAATAAATTTAAGACACATACTATCTATTATCGTTAAAATGCCTCTATTTAGTGTATGTATTACACAAGATTGTCGGTAATAATCCTTTACAAGATAATCTCATCACTTTGAGTTTGCGCTTTTTTCTTAGGCTCAGAAGCTTCTCCATCACTGGCAGTCGGGGCTTCCGGCTTATCGTTTGTAGGCTCCAACGGTTTGACTGGATTACCGTCGTTGTCGTATTCGATTTTCTGTTCCATATCATAAATACTGAGACTATCGGTGCTGATAGAGTCTGTGTCACGACTTGCATATGCATAATGACAACCCATGTATTGATCTTGTTTGATAGCGGGATCTTGAACCTTGGCAAACTTGCTACGATAGTGCTTGAAAGCGGGATCACCTAAAACCGACTCATAGAAGAATCCGCAGACAGGCAATGCCGTGCGTGATCCCTGTCCTAATGCGCCTGTTCGAAAATGTATACTCCGGTATTCTCCACCGACCCAGGCTCCACAGACAAGCTTGGGTGATACGCCAACGAACCATGCATCGGAGTGATTATTAGAGGTTCCTGTCTTACCGCCGAACTCAGTGTCATTATACTTGCCGACATATCCCCATAAACTCATTGAGGTAGCACCACGTTCTTGTAATCCGGCCTGAAGTAACTGCTGTACAAGGAAGGCGCTCCGGTAGGGTATTGCTTGTTTACCTTGAATAGGGGCTTTATAGATTTCTTTGCCATCGCGATCTAGAATACGTGACACAAGAATTGGCTCATGCATTCGTCCGTCATCTACGACAGTAGCATAGCTATTGACGAGTTCCAAAAGACAGAGATCACTTGATCCAAGAGCAAGGGCGGGTGTTGGGTCGAGTGGACTTTTGACGCCCATGGCATGTGCAGTATTGACAATATTTGGGATACCAACTTCTTGACCTAGTTTGACGGCAATGGAATTAACACTTTGTGCAAACGCGGCTCGCAAGGGCATAGAATCACCTGTAAAATAGCCATTGGCATTAGTAGGTGCCCATGTTACCTCTTTCTTTTGACGCGCATCGTATACTTTCATGGCGAAGTATGAGTCTTGACGACGATCACAGGGTGTGAGACCCTGATTCATGGCTTCAGTGTAGACGAACAACTTGAAGGTGGAACCTGGCTGACGCATAGCCGTTACTTTGTCATATTTCCACGAATTGAAGTCTATGTCACCGACCCATGCTTTGACATGGCCTGTCTGAGGTTCCATAGCAACGAAGCCGCAGTGCATGAAACGAACCATGTAGCGAATACTGTCAAGTGTGGACATTTCTCTTTCAATGGTTCCATGTTCATAGTCAAAAAGTTTAACCGCATGGGGGAGATTTAGATAGTAGTTGATGCTATCCGTGTTATCGGAGAATTTCTTCTTCAGCGTTTTGTAATAGGGCTGACGCTTGGCAATGTCCTCAATGAAGCCTGCTATCTCATGATGACTCTCATCCTGCCAAGGATTTGTAGAGCCCCAGTGCGAATTGAAATTCTTCTGAACCTGCTTCATCTGTTTGACTACGGCTGCTTCAGCATATTTTTGCATGCGAGTATCAAGAGTGGTGTATATGGTCAGGCCATCGGTATAGAGATCGTATCCACTTTCCTTACACCAATCTTTCAGACTGTTGGCCACCGCTTCACGGAAATAGTTTGCTTGTCCGTCGTAGGCATTTTCCACACTAAAGTCAAGATCAATATCCAGTGCTTTCAGCGAGTCACATGCTTCTTGCGTCAGATGGCCATGCAGCTTCATGTTATCGAGGACGACATTGCGACGTTTTAGCGCATTGTCAGGGTGTATGCGAGGGTTATAGTACGTAGTGGCTTTTAACATACCAACGAGGACGGCTGCTTCTTCGACTTTCAGGTTGCTTGGTGTGGTACCAAAATATGTCTTTGCAGCTGTCTTGATGCCGAATGCATTGGATCCAAAATCAACAGTATTAGCGTATTGGGTGAGGATATCTTCCTTTGAGAAGAAATATTCTAACTTGTAGGCAGTAATCCATTCTTTGCTCTTCATGATGAGCATCTTCAGACCAGGAATGTTGCCTAAAAGTCCTGTTGAATATTCGGTGCGGACACGGAAAAGATTCTTGGCCAACTGTTGTGTCAGGGTGGATGCGCCTCGGGCATCATGGTGCATGATGTAGTCTTTTAGTGCAGCGCCAAAAGCTTGATAATCGATGCCGTGATGGTGATAGAATCGCTCGTCCTCGGTGTCAATAAGAGCCTGCCAAAAGACGGGGTTAACCTCATTAAAAGTGACAGGTGTGCGGTTCTCGCTGAAAAACTTGCCAATTTGCTGATTGTCGGCACTATAAATCACCGAGGCTTGCGCCGGCCGTTTGTTCTTGATGGTCTGCATAGAGGGTGACTTACCAAAGAGCCATAGTACATTATTGTCAACGGCACCCAGATAGAGAAAGAATGCCACGATGAACGTAATGACGGCTGCGATAGATTTGAACCACCATGGACGCCCCTTGTATAGCCCCCAATACCATGTTCCTATACCTGTAAAGCCTTTCCAAATACGGCTGATAATACCTTTTTTCTCTCCTTTACTCATATTGTGTGATATAAGTCATTATATTCTGTTTTTCATTGGGATGGAACCATCTCATTTTCTGATCACGCTTAAACCAAGTCAATTGCTTGCGTGCGTAACGACGTGTATTACCTTTAATGCGTTCAACAGCTTCGGACAATGGCCATCGACCGTCAAAATAATCGAATAGTTCTTTGTATCCGACTGTATTCAAGGCATTTAATTCTCTGTATTCGCGCAATTCTTCAACTTCTTTAAGTAGTCCTTCTTTCATCATCGCATCTACACGCAAGTTGATACGTTGATAGAGTTCTTCGCGGTCGCGGTTCAGTCCAATCTTAATAATGGTGAAGGGACGTTGTTTCTTTTCGGCTTTTCTGAAAGAAGTATATGTACGTCCTGTCATGTGGCATATCTCTAAAGCATGAACAACGCGACGTGGGTTCTGACGATCAACGATGGCATAATGCTCAGGATCAAGTTTGCGTAACTCCTCAACCAATGCCGGCAGTCCTTCTTTGGTTAATCTTTGCTTTAGCGTGAGCCGTATGTCATTACTGACGGTTGGTATGTCGTCAATACCGTTACAGACAGCGTCGATATACATCATTGACCCACCGGAGAGTAGGGCATAGTCACTTTTTTGAAAGAGATCGTCAAGAAGTGACATAACATCCTGTTCGTACATTGAGGCGCTATAGTAGTCGGTTAGATGTAGTGTGCCGACAAAGAAATGTCTGACTCGTGCTAACTGCTCAGTTGTCGGTGCGGCGGTTCCTATTCTCAGCTCCTTAAATAATTGTCGTGAATCTGCATTAATAATAGGAATATCGAGCTTCTGAGCAATGTCAAGACAGAGATCTGTCTTACCTACTGCTGTAGGGCCAGTGATGACGATGAGTCGCTTATCTGATAATGCCACGTTTTGACGCCTCTATGAATGAGCAGATATATTCCACTTCTTTAGAGTTAGGGTATTTTGCGCGTGCTTCAGCAATTCCATCTTTCATTATGCCTTTTGAATAGATGATACGGTAGGCATCATGGATGGCTTCGATGGTCTCATTGGAAAAACCACGACGACGTAGACCGACGAGATTGACACCAGCATAGCGGATAGGCTCTTTACCTGCAATGACATAAGGTGGAATATCTTGACTGGTGCGTGAACCGCCTTGGAACATGATATAGCTGCCTACACGACAGAACTGGTGAAAAAGACAGGTGGCAGAGATGATGGCAAAGTCGTCAACCTCCACCTCGCCGGCAAACTTTGTAGAATTGCCAATAATGCACCCATTGCCAATAACGCAGTCATGTGCAACATGCATATTCTCCATTAATAGGTTGCCTGAACCTACAACGGTTTTCCCTTTTGACGCCGTGCCACGACTGATGGTGACATTCTCACGGATGGAGTTGTTGTCACCTATTTCGCAGGTCGTCTCCTCACCCTTGAATTTAAGATCCTGTGGCTTCGTGGAGATACTGACGCCTGGGAAGAATTCATTATCATTACCTATGCGAGCACCCGTATGGACTGTGACATTATTGAGGAACCTGTTGTTATTGCCAATGACAACATTCTTGTCGATGACACAGAAGGGGCCAATCTCATTGCCGTCACCGAGAATAGCCTCGGGATCGACGACTGCTAATGGATGAATGTTATTCATTTATTTATTCTTTACTATTTGTGCGGTAAAAGTGGCTTCAGCTACGACATGGTCGCCAACGAAGATATATCCTTTCATTGAAGAAATGCCGTGACGGACAGGTGCCATAAGGTCGACTTTAAAGATGATGGTATCACCAGGAACAACCTTTTGACGGAACTTCACATCATCAATTTTAACAAAGTAGGTCGACCAACGCTCCGGTTCTTCCAATGTGTTCAGTACCAACAGTCCGCCGCATTGCGCCATCGCTTCAATCATCAGTACGCCAGGCATAACTGGCTCTTGTGGAAAGTGGCCTTGGAAGAAAGGTTCATTGGCAGTAACGTTCTTAATGCCAACAATGCTTGTGGCTCCAAGCGACGTTACTTTGTCAACGAGTTGCATGGGATAGCGGTGGGGCAGGAGTTCACGGATGCGGTTGACATCCATTATGGGTTCATCATTGGGATCGTAGATAGGAGCCTGAATCTCATGCTTGCGTATTTCACGCCGCATTTGGCGTGCAAACTTATTGTTAATGGTATGTCCTGGACGAGTGGCAATGATGCGTCCCTTGATGGGTTTGCCGATGAGAGCCATATCACCAATGATGTCCAACAGTTTGTGGCGTGTACATTCATTCTCCCACACCAACGGTTTGTGCTGGATGTATCCTAATTCGGTGGCATCACGGTGTTCTACATGCAGCATGTCTGCCAGCATGTCAAGACGCTCTTGCGTTGTTTGCCGTTCATATATGACAATCGCATTATCCAAGTCGCCTCCTTTGATGAGGTTGGCCTGTAGTAGTGGTTCTATGTCGCGAACAAAAACAAAGGTACGCGCGCGAGCAATTTCGTCTGCATATTTCTGCGGACTGTCAAGCGTGGCAAATTGTGAATTGATGAACTTCGATTCAAACGAGCACATGGCTGTTATTGAGAAGTCCTCATCAGGCAAGATGGTAATGACAGAACCTGTATTCTCATCTTTTACCTCGATTTTCTTGCGTATGATGTACCAGTCTTTGGGAGCATTTTGTTCTTCGGTTCCGACTTCCTGTATTTTCTCTACATATTGGATTGCTGAACCATCAAGAATCGGGAACTCTGGGCCGTTAACTTGAATAAGGCAATTGTCGATGCCCAAGGCGTAGAGTGCAGACAAGCCATGTTCAACGGTTGATACGCGTATATTTTCATCCTTTCCCAGAACGGTTCCGCGTTGTGTGTCAATGACATTCTCGGCAACGGCATCTATAATAGGCATCCCGTCAAGGTCAATGCGCTGAATCTTATACCCATGATTCTCTGGTGCAGGATTAAAGGTGACAGTTAAACTTAGTCCTGTATGCAAGCCTTTTCCGCAAAGAGAAAAGCTGCCTTTGAGTGTCTTCTGTTTCATAGATCCGGTTTTTTATTGATTCTTTTTTAATTCCTCAACCTCACGCTGCAAGGTTGCCAACTGGCGATACATATCGGGAAGTTTGCTGTAGAGGGCTTTTGCCTTAAAGAACATCTTCGGATCCATTGCTGGAGAACCGATGAGTTGTTCATCGCCTTTCGTGTTCTTGATGACTCCGCACTGGGCTCCGACAAATGTTTTGTCAGCTACTTGAATGTGGCCGGCAAAACCTGCCTGACCGCCAACCATACACCATGCCCCAATCTTTGTACTGCCGGCCATACCTACTTGTGCTGACATGACGGTGTTCTCCCCAATTTCACAGTTGTGGGCTACCTGAATGAGGTTATCAAGTTTTACGCCTTTGTGAATAACGGTCTGTCCCATCGTTGAACGGTCAACGCAAGTGTTAGCGCCAATTTCTACATCGTCTTCAATGACAACGATGCCAATTTGTGGGATTTTCGCGTAACCATCTTGATTGGGGGCAAACCCGAAGCCATCGGCTCCAATGACGCTACCAGCATGGATAGTAACATTCTTGCCGATACGACAACCTTCGTATATTGTGACATGTGGATAGATGCGGCTTCCGTCACCAATCTTCACGTTGTCGCCAACATAGGCAAACGGCGCGATATAGACGTTTTGACCAATCTCAGCCGTTGGCGATATAAAAGCTAACGGGTCAACGCCAGTCTTCTTGGGTTTCATTGATTCGTAGAGCTGCAGTAGTTTGGCAACACACTCATAGGCATTTTTCACACGGATGAGGGTGGCGCTGACAGGCTGTTCAAGTACCACATCTTCGTTGATGAGGACTATTGTCGACTTGGTGTCGTAAAGATAGTGTGTATATTTGGGGTTCGACAGGAAAGAGATGGCTCCCTCGTGTCCTTCTTCAATTTTAGCAAATGTATTGATGGCGGCATTCTCATTGCCTTCCACGCGTCCTTGTACGAACTCTGCAATTTGTTTGGCTGTAAATTCCATAATAGAGTTTTGTGGTATTTGGGTGCAAAGATAGTTAAAAATCTTCTAATCGCTGATAACAGAGATAATATTTTCTTATTTTTTTAGAAAGCAACTGAACATTTAGCAGTTCAGAGGCCTCTGCGACATCTTTAACGCTCCCATTTTTATAGAGGACTCCAATGCTGTCATCGTCAACGTTGTACATGTCTTTCTGGATGGTGTTAACACTCATCATATAGTCGCGTGCATCAACTGTGCTTATGTTCATCCTGCAGGCAATCGTCTCGGCTAATGTGTTGATACGATCGTCGCTGAAAGGTTCTTCGCTAACTTCAACTTTAAAGATACGACGGTCTAACATGTCGACAGCTAGAGCCGCTAATATCTGGTCGTCTGCATACTTCCAAGCTTTCATGGCGCTCCACAAATCACTATCGTCAAGCTCTTCATAATATCGTAGGGCTTCCTCTTCGTGTTTCTCAAACCATTGGGCATCAATGTCGTTGTAGAGAAAATAGGCAAGAGCTGGGGATGCGAATATACTCATGCCTTGTTGGGCAAGAAACTTAGCTCGACGGAGCAGATTCACCAGTACCTTTTCGCAGGCCACCGCCGTCTTATGCAGATAAACTTGCCAGTACATGAGACGCCGTGTCGTCAGATAATTTTCAAGTGAGTATATGCCTTTCTGCTCAACCACTAGCTGGTCGTCAACTACATTAAGCATCTTGATAAGGCGGGAAGACCCGATATTGCCCTCGGTGACGCCTGTAAAGAATGAGTCGCGGCGCAGGTAGTCAAGTCTGTCCATATCGAGTTGACTGGAAATGAGCTGATGGAGAAAGCGCTTAGGATACTGGTCTTTGAAAATACTGATGGCGAGATTCAGTTGTCCGTTCAGGTCCTGATTAATCTGTTCCATCATCAGTAGCGAGATATCCTCGTGGGAAATACCGATGATGAGAGTATTCTCAAGCACGTGCGAAAACGGACCATGACCGATGTCGTGCATGAGGATGGCTGCTTGAACAGCTTCCGCCTCCGAGTCGAAGATAAACTGCCCCTTCTGTTGTAGCGACAGAATAGCCTCACTCATCAGATGGAAAGCGCCAAGTGAGTGCTGGAAGCGGGTATGACGGGCACCAGGATAGACCACAGACGCTAGTCCGAGCTGGTTAATGCGATTCAGGCGTTGCATCAAGGGATGCTTCACAATGTCGAGAAGCAATCCTTGGGGAATCTTGATGAACCCAAACACAGGGTCGTTGATAATCTTCGGTTCGTTCACGCTTATGCGGTTATTTAAGGGCCGAGTATTTCAAAATAAGGGCCGAGTATTTCGGAATAAGGGCAGGGTATTTCGGAATAAGGGCAGGGTATTTGTTAACAGAGGCCAACTTTCTCTAATTCAGCAGCCATTTCCTGTTGTAATTCCCTAGCTTTTTCAGCTGCAACTTTTGCAAAATCTTCTCCCTGTGACGCATATATGATGCCACGACTGGAATTGACAAGCAGGCCGCAGTCTTTCGTCATGCCGTACTTACAGACTTCCGCCAAGCTACCACCTTGGGCGCCGACACCAGGCACCAGTAGGAAATGGTTGGGGACGATGTCTCGGATATCCTTAAACATCTTACCCTGCGTAGCACCAACGACATACATCATGTTCTCGTCTGTGCCCCATTGCTGCGAGGTCTTCAGCACCTTCTCAAAGAGGCGTTCTCCCTCGAACACCCCCGGTCCCCACCTGCCGGCGAGCGGTGTGTGGAGCGGAGTGAGTTGAAAGTCCTGCGAGCCCTTGTTCGAGGTGAGTGCCAGTAGGATAACCCATTTGCCCTCATAGCCAAGAAATGGTGTTACTGAGTCCTCGCCCATATAGGGGGCAACGGTTAATGAGTCGACATCATATTCTTCGAAGAAGGTCCTTGCATACATGGCCGACGTATTTCCAATGTCGCCGCGCTTGGCATCGGCGATAATAAAATGATGGGGATAGTTAGTCTTGAGATACTTGATCGTCTTCTCGAAGGCCATGAGTCCCTTCACGCCAAATGCCTCATAAAAAGCAAGATTTGGCTTGTAGGACACACAATAAGGGGCCGTCGCATCGATAATTGCCTTGTTGAAGGCAAAGATAGGATCTTCCTCCGCCAGCAGGTGCTGTGGCACTTTCTTCAAGTCTGTATCTAGTCCCACGCAAAGGAACGACTGCTTCTCCCTAATCTGTTCTATCAGTTCTTGTTTGTTCATCGTTTGTTCAATACTCTTAAATTCAAAGTTCTGATTCTTTCATACGCTCGGCATTCTCTGCAACAGTCAGCGCATCAATCATCGGTTGGATATCGCCACCGAGGAAACCTTGCAGGTCATGCGTCGTAAAACCAATACGGTGGTCGGTGACACGACCTTGCGGGAAATTATATGTTCGGATCTTCGCACTACGGTCACCTGTGGAAACCAGACTTTTTCTGCGCGAAGCGATATCGTCCATATACTTCTGGTGCTCTTTATCATATATAAAGGTATACAGGCGGGAGAGTGCGCGCTCTTTATTCTTGGGCTGATCACGAGTTTCGGTACATTCGATAAGAATTTCCTCCGTCTCTCCCGTATTAGGATTCTTCCACATATAGCGCAGACGGACGCCTGACTCCACCTTGTTTACGTTCTGACCACCAGCACCTGAACTGCGGAAGGTGTCCCATTTTATCTCACCCTCGTTAACATGCACCTCAAACTTGTCGGCTTCAGGCAGCACGGCAACAGTTGCTGCAGATGTGTGCATGCGTCCCTGAGTTTCAGTAGCTGGAACACGTTGAACACGATGTACGCCGCTCTCATATTTCAGAGTGCCATATACATCAGCACCAGAGACGGCAAAATCAATCTCCTTAAATCCGCCTACGGCGCCCTCGCTCACACTGGTAATCGACAGCTGCCAACCTTTAGAGTCGCAGTAGCTCTTATACATTTTGAATAAATCTCCTGCAAAGAGACATGCTTCGTCACCACCAGTTCCTGCACGAATTTCCATTTGTACATTCTTGGCGTCTTCAGGGTCTTTCGGTATTAGTGCAATCTTAATTTCCTCCTCCAGTTTGGGCTGCAGTTCCTCGTTCGTGGCCAATTCTTCACGAGCCATCTCCTTCATTTCCGGGTCGCTTTCGTTGGCCAAGATGTCTTTTGCCTCGCTAATGCTGTTTAGACATGCGATGTATCGCTTGCGGGCGTCCATGATGTCGCCTAAGTCCTTGTATTCCTTCGTCAGCTTGACGAAACGGTTCTGGTCGGCAATCACATCAGGGTCTGTAATTAGTGTTGAAACCTCCTCAAAACGAGCCTCCAATCCGTCTAATTTCTGTAGTATACTATTATTCTCCATAATCAAAAGTTCCGAATTCGCTCTTGATGGTCAGACTCTTCTTCCCCTCCTCGATATGGCCCACAATCTGTGCGTCAATGTTGAAGCTTTTGGAAATAGCTATAACCTGCTCAGCAACTTCCGGACGGATATATATTTCCATACGATGTCCCATGTTAAATACCTGATACATCTCTTTCCAGTCAGTCTGTGAGCAGTCGTGAATAGCACGGAAGAGTGGGGGAACAGGGAACATATTATCCTTGACCACCCTACAGTTGTCGCTGACAAAGTGTAAAACTTTGGTCTGAGCGCCGCCTGTACAATGCACCATTCCATGAATCTCTGGGCGCAGGTCATCGAGCAATTTCTTGATAACAGGCGCATAGGTACGAGTGGGGGAGAGGACCAACTGGCCTGCGTCAATGGGCGAGCCCTCTACACGGTCTGTAAGTTTGTATTTGCCTGAATATACGAGTTCATCGGGTACGGCGTGGTCAAAACTTTCAGGATAGTTTGTTGCAAGGTATTTTGCAAAGACATCATGACGTGCGGAGGTTAGTCCATTGGAACCCATTCCACCGTTATAGCGACTTTCGTAAGTTGCCTGTCCTGTTGACGACAATCCAACGATAACATCACCCGGACGAATATTGGCATTGTCAATGACATCACTACGTTTCATGCGACAAGTAACTGTACTGTCGACAATGATAGTACGTACAAGATCACCAACATCAGCTGTCTCGCCGCCAGTAGGCCAGATACCAATACCCATATCGCGTAGTTCTGACAGCAACTCGTCAGTACCATTAATGATTGCCGAGATAACCTCGCCAGGAACGAGCATTTTGTTACGCCCAATAGTTGAAGAGACAAGGATATTGTCGACAGCTCCCACACAAAGTAGGTCGTCGGTATTCATGACAATAGCATCCTGAGCTATTCCTTTCCAGACAGAGATGTCACCCGTCTCCTTCCAATACATATAGGCAAGAGAGGATTTAGTTCCTGCACCGTCAGCGTGCATGATATTACAATACTCCGGATCACCTCCAAGGATGTCGGGGATGATCTTGCAGAATGCCTGTGGATAGAGACCTTTGTCTATGTTCTTAATGGCAGCGTGGACATCCTCCTTTGCGGCTGAGACGCCACGCTGCATATAGCGGTTGTTCATACTCTTGCTTTAGAATTGTACTTTGGGAGCTTTCTGAGCATCGGCGTCAGCCTCAAACTTATCCATCTTATTGAAGCCGAAAAGACCTGCGAAGATGTTCTTGGGGAATGAGCGGATGACAACATTGTAGTCTTGGACGACAGCATTGTACTTGTTTCGAGCCTCGTTAATACGGTTCTCTGTACCTTCTAACTGCACTTGCAAGTCTTTAAAGTTCTCGTTGGCCTTAAGGTCAGGGTAGTTCTCCTGTACGGCAATCAGACGTCCAAGGGCAGAGCCAAGTTCTCCTTGGGCTTGCTGGTATTCTTTCAGCTTCTCTGGCGTCAAGTTCGTCGGGTCAAGAGTGATTTGTGTCGCTTTAGCACGAGCATTGACTACAGCTTCGAATGTCCCTTGCTCATGAGCAGCATAACCTTTAACTGTCTCTACGAGGTTTGGAATAAGATCCGCACGACGTTGGTAGGCCGACTGAACATTGGCCAGTGCCGTTGTAGCCTTCTCCTGTTCGCCGACCATTGAGTTGTAAGCACTTGCAGCCCATGCGCCAATAATGACGACGGCTACGATAATTCCGATAAGTCCTTTACTGAGTTTCATAAGCTTATGATTATTAATCGTTATGACATTATTTCGTTATTATGTAAATTGTCTGTAAGGCATCCTACCAACTTGACGTGGCACCACCGCCACCAAAGCTGCCTCCACCAAAGTGGCCGCCTCCAAAACCACCGCCACCTCCGAAGCCACCACCATGATGATGGAATCCACCTCCGCCAAAGCCACTTCCGCTACTGGTAGTAACAACATCAATGAAAGGGTTGGCAGCAAGGGCAACAAGTGATGATGACGTCAGCCAGTAATACTCCTTGTTCTTATAGATGAAGAATATGAACCATCCAATGAGGAAACAAGTGCACAGGCCAATACTGCCAAAAATGGCGGCATCATCATCGGCTGAGTCCAACAGCGACGACATCTGTGGCATTTCTTTCCCCTTGAGGTGGGCATAGAGTGCCTCGGAAAGATAGATCATTGCCGAGTCGGGCATTTCGGCCTTCATGCCGGGAACGACATACTGCTGCTGCAGTTGACGGCATTCAGCATCTGTCAGGTCACCCTCCAATGCACGACCAGGCGAGATATTGATTTTATGGTCGCCGTATCCTACCACAACCATTAGCCCCCTATCATTACGTCCCACACCATAGCGATTGCCTACGTCTTGAGCCATACGAAATGGATCATCGTTTTCAATATGATTAACAACGATAACAACAGACTGTATATCACAGTCTTGCTCAATTCGCTTCATGTTATAGTTGATAATGCCGACAGCTTCTTGCGATAACACGTTATCTGGATTTGAGACATATTGAGTCGAGTCTTGCAGGTAGGGAATGGGGATGTTCTCTGCATTCCAATAGACTATTTCAGAGTTCTCTGCCAGACGCGAAACGACGGCCGGCTGTGGACTGTCATCGGAAGGTAGTGATGCGCCGCAGCAAACCACAGCCATGATTGCACCGATTGCAAAAATCCACCCCCACATACGTCGTGACTTACGCCATGAAGGGTTCTCCTGAGCATGGTCATCAAACAGTTGACGACGTTTCTGCTTGTATTCATTGACCAACTCGTAATAGCGGTTAGAATATTTACGCTTAAGCTGACGCTTTTCTGATCGGCGCATAGAAGAACTCTGCAATTTGAACGTAGAGTCCATTGCCCCGATGCGCATATTGTAGTCGCTGGTAAGCGTATTGATTTTCTCTGTGAGTGTCGTCATTACTTTCTGTTGTTATTTACCGTGCCAGAACTCCCAAGAGGCAAAAGCTTGAAGGAGCAACATTTCCAGTCCGTTTTTCACTTGTGCACCATACTCTCGTCCACGTTTCATGAATAGTGTCTCATCAGGATTGTAGATGAGATCATAAAGAATAGTGTGGTTATCCATTGCCCCATAGGGTAGTAGTGGACATTCTTCTGTATGAGGGTACATCCCTACTGGTGTACAATTGACGATGACATTATACTCCTTGACAACCTCAGCCGTGATTTGCTCATACATAATGGTGCCAGGACGTTGGTATCGACTGACGCAAACAGTCTCTAGTCCTAACGAGCTTAGTCCGTAGCTGATAGCCTTTGAAGCGCCTCCTGTCCCTAGTACGAGCGCCTTTTTGTGCCATTTAGGGTCAATCATTGGTTCAATGCTCTGTGTGAAGCCTATAACATCGCTATTATAGCCTCTTAATATGATGCTATTCCCCTCATGTTTAACCTTGATGACATTTACCGCGCCAATAGCCTGAGCCTCTGGCGATACACTGTCAAGGAAGGCCATGACCTTCTCTTTATATGGAATAGTCACATTCAGACCTCTTAGCTCAGGATTTGTGGCCAGTACCTCTTCCAGTTGGTCTATACTGGAAATCTCAAAATTCTCATACTTGGCATTAATACCTTCATCGGCAAATTTCTGGTTGAAATAGCTGATGGAGAACGAGTGTCCCAATGGGTAACCTATCAGTCCATACTTGTCCATGGTTATAATTATTTAGTTGCTGTATATAGCGTACAGATACCGAACGTCATTCGTCGGAATGCTGGTTCACGGAATCCTGCCTGACGAAGGATTGTCATCATCGACTCTCCCTGCGGAAAAGCTTCGATTGTACGAGTGAGGTAGGAGTAGGCACTCTTGTCTTTCGAGATAAGCCTTCCATAGATAGGCAACACTACGTGTGAGTAAACATAGAAGAGCTGCCTCATGGGGAAACGTGGCGGTGTGGTCAATTCAACGATACTCAGATGCCCACCAGGACGTAGCACACGACACATCTCTCGTAGACCTTGGTCTAGATTGGCAAAGTTGCGTATACCAAATGCAGCAGTTACGGCATCGAAGGAATTGTCGGAGAAAGACAAGTGTAAACAGTCTTCCTTAACAAAGGAGATGATATCTGTCAGTCCTTGTTGTGCCACTTTTTGACGGCCTATTTCCATCATGCCGTCGCTGATATCGGCGCCGACGAGTTGGTTTGGATGAAGCATTTGTGCAGCAAGAATAGCGAAATCACCAGTACCCGTGGCAATGTCAAGCACCGTCCTCGGAGCATATGGCTCAAGTTCACGAATGGCGTTTTTGCGCCAGCCGCGATCCACGTCCCACGACAGACGATGGTTCAGCCGATCGTAAGTGGGGGCAATGTTGTCGAACATCTGCTCCACTTGTTGGGCTTTGTCACCTTCGTAATAGGGGTTAATGCTTTCTTGCTGGTAATGCATTTTTATCGGGTTTTCAGCCATTCAGTAACGTTGCGCTCTATTCGTTGTGCGATGTCGCCCGCTTCTGTTGCGCGATCAAATTTCTCGCCTACAATATGTTCATAGAGTTCAATATATCGCTCGCTGACACTCTCGGCGTACTCATCCGTAATCTCTGGCATTATTTGCCCAGGTTCGTTCATGAAGTTATGTTCAATCAGCCACTGACGTACGAATTCTTTCGAGAGCTGGCGCTGCGGTTCGCCTTTTGCCAACTTCTCTTCATAACCCTCGGCATAGAAATAGCGGCTGGAATCGGGCGTATGAATCTCATCAATGAGGTAGACCTTTCCGTCACGCTTGCCAAACTCGTATTTGGTGTCAACTAGAATCAAACCACGTTTGGCAGCTATTTCCTGACCACGGGCAAAGATACGGCGCGTGTAGTCTTCCATTATGGCATAGTCTTCGGCCGATACCAGCCCCTGAGCAATAATCTCTTCTTTGGATATGTTCATATCATGACCTTCGTCAGCTTTCGTTGTGGGGGTTATGATGGGCTCAGAGAAACGCTCGTTCTCTTTCATGCCGTCGGGTAGCTTAACACCACAGAGTTCACGGCAGCCATTCTTGTATTCGCGCCATGCAGAGCCGGTCAGGATGGAGCGGATAATCATTTCCACTCGGAAGCCTTCACATTTAAGGCCGACGGTCACCATTGGGTCAGGAGTAGCCAGTTTCCAGTTCGGACAGATGTCTGTTGTAGCATCAAGGAATTTCGCCGCAATCTGGTTCAGCACCTGTCCCTTGAAAGGAATACCTTTCGGCAGTACAACGTCAAAAGCCGAAATACGGTCTGTAGCAACCATGACCATTAGGTCGTTGTTAATGTCATACACATCACGGACTTTCCCGTGGTATACACTCTTTTGTCCCTCGAAGTGGAAATCAGTTTTTGTTAATGCTTTCATCGCTTATATTGTTTTTATCGTATTGTTCGTATGCGTTGACGATACGCGTTACCAGTTTGTGACGTACGATATCTCGTCGGTCAAGGTTAACGATGCCGATGCCCTCCACATTATTTAATATATGTAGTGCTTCAATGAGTCCACTTTTTTGTGTTCGTGGCAGGTCTATCTGCGTCATGTCGCCAGTTATAATCATCTTAGTATTCCATCCCATGCGAGTTAAAAACATACGTATCTGTGCCGGTGTCGTGTTTTGAGCTTCGTCCAGAATGACAACGGCATCGCTTAAGGTACGGCCACGCATAAAGGCCAGGGGAGCAATCTGGATGATATGTTTTTCCATCATGTCCTGTAACTTTACCTGAGGTAGCATATCCTCAAGGGCGTCATACAACGGTTGTAGATAGGGATCTATCTTGTCCTTCATGTCACCAGGCAGGAATCCGAGTTTTTCACCAGCTTCGACAGCAGGTCTCGAAAGAATAATTTTCTTAGCCGTCTTGTCTTTCAGTGCCTTGACGGCCAAAGCTATTGATAAATAGGTTTTGCCTGTTCCGGCAGGTCCAACAGCAAACACCATGTCGTTGTTGTGGTATGCCTCGATAAGCTTCTGTTGATTTTCAGAACGTGCTTTTATAGGACGTCCCGACATGGAGTAGACGACAACGCCCTCTGGCATGTCTTTCTGAAGTCCTCCTTTGATGATGTTAAGGATATCCTCCTCAGTAATGGCATTAAATTTGAGAATGTGATGCCGCATGGTTTCCACGTTTTCTTCAAAGACCGCCATCTGCTCTTCGTCGCCTAACACCCGTATGACATTGTCACGGGCCACAATCCTAAGTTTAGGGAAAAGCGAGCGAATCATTTGTATATGACCATTACCGACACCATAGAACACTACGGGGTCTATATCCTCTAAAACAATATGCTTCTCAATCAATCTTTCTACAAATTTGCAATTTGCTTGCAAAGTTACAATAAATATTCGTATCTTTGCACCACAATTTGAAATTTTTTCAATGAAGTTGACAAAAAAGACATATTTGCGAGGCTTTGCGATAACAGTTATTGTACTGGCACTGCTGCGTTGGGCTTTTCCTAGAGTGGTTCCTTCGGCAGCAGAGTCCACAGAACCCACTTTGCCGGAGAGTGAGTCGACATCTGCCGATTGTTCAATTAAGAATACCCCCAAGAAGTTTCATCGTATTATGAGCGTGCCAAGCTTTAAGACGTGTTTCCCCGACAGTAATGACCTGCAACTGACAGCAGCTGAACGATGGGGCGTCTCTCCTGTCCGAAACCGTGCGGATGCAGAGGAACGCAAGAAAGAACTTGTCTATATAGGTGCCTCGCCATATTATCACGTCGACCCACTTCGGCAGAGCATCCCATACTTAGTGCCGCGTGCAGCAGTCCTGTTGCAGGATATCGGGCAGGCTTTTTTCGACAGCCTTTATGTGAAAGGAGTGCCCCTGCACAAGTTTATTGTCACCAGTGTATTGCGTTCAGAGGAGGATGTGGCGAGGCTTCGCCGCTTCAATGGTAACGCCACAGAGAATTCATGTCACCTTTACGGTACGACGTTCGACATCTGCTATAACCGTTACAAAACGGTTGAGGATCCTGATGGTCCACCACGTCGTCCTGTGCGCAATGATTCGTTAAAGTATATCCTCTCTGAGGTCTTACGGGATATGCGTGAACATGAGAGGTGTTATATTAAATACGAAGTGAAACAGGGATGTTATCATATGACGGTAAGATAGAATTTTTAAATGATAAGTGATGAAATTCAATACAGGCTATAATCGTGAAGGCGAGTACGAGCACTACACCGTACAGGAGCCTATGCCTCTGTTAGAATGGCTTCTTCAGAATGTAACACAGACGAAGACGAAGATTAAGGCGACGTTGCAAGGACGTGGCGTAAAAGTGAACGGCAAAACTGTGTCGCAGTTTGATTTTCCATTAGAGAAGGGCATGAAGGTAGCTGTCTCGAAAACAAAACGGAATCAACAGGGTTTCAAAAACCGTTATGTAAGAATCGTCTATGAAGACCGCTGGCTTATTGTCATTGAGAAGGCTGAAGGTATCCTCTCAATGGCTGCAGGGCATTCGTCCCTGAATGTCAAGTCTGTACTTGACGATTATTTCAAAAAGTCGCGTCAAAAATGCACGGCTCACGTTGTCCACCGCTTAGACCGTGATACCAGTGGATTAATGGTCTATGCCAAGGATATGGAGACGGAGCAAATATTAGAGCATAACTGGCACGATATCGTCTACGACCGTCGATATGTTGCTGTCTGTTCTGGCGAGATTATCGAGGATGAGGGAACTGTCAAGAATTGGCTGAAGGATAATAAGGCTTATATCACCTACTCGTCACCCGTTGATAACGGAGGGAAGCTTGCCATCACACATTGGCATGTAATGGATCGTACGACTGAGCACACGTTAGTGGAATTCAAACTGGAGACAGGACGCAAGAATCAGATTCGCGTACACTCCGCAGACATGGGCCATCCTGTCTGTGGCGATCCAAAATATGGCAACGGCGATGATCCGCTGCATCGCCTGTGCCTGCACGCATGGTTGCTTTGTTTCACTCACCCCGTAACAGGACAGTCAATGGAATTCGAAACCCCTGTCCCTACGGCCTTTAAGCGTTTGTTCAAGTAATATGGGAAATATCGGATACTATCTCTTTGCATTAGCAGCTATCATCGTTGCTTTTATTGTCGTTAAGAAAATTGCCTCGTGCATGATAAAATCAGTCGTACTGCTGATACTTATTGTACTGTTGGCTGCCATCTACTACTTATACATACTTCAATGACATACGAATATCAGCTCCGTGTACTGCCTCAGGTTGCGGTTAGCGAACACTCATTGAAAGAGTATATTGCCAATGAGTATGGACAGGACGTTCGCACAATCACATGTGTGCGCATCCTGAAACGCAGTATCGATGCACGACAGCGCACGATTTTCGTTAACCTGAAAGTTCGTGTCTATGTCAACGAACAACCCACAGACAACGAATACACACCAGTCGAATATCATGATGTCAGTAACGGAGCACAAGTCATCGTTGTAGGTGCCGGTCCTGGTGGATTATTCGCGGCGTTACGTCTCATAGAATTAGGACTTCGCCCTGTCGTATTGGAACGTGGAAAAAATGTTCATGATCGCAAGCTCGACCTTGCGTCCATCAGTCGTACACAACAAGTGGATGAAGATAGCAACTACTGTTTTGGTGAGGGTGGGGCAGGCGCCTACTCTGACGGTAAATTGTATACACGCTCTAAGAAGCGTGGTAATACGAACAAAATCCTGACGGTATTCTGTCAGCATGGCGCTTCGACAGCTATTTTGGCTGACGCACATCCTCATATAGGAACTGACCGTCTTCCGAAAGTCATCGAGAATATGCGTAACACTATCTTACGCTGTGGTGGTGAGGTTCACTTTCAGACAAAGATGACACGTCTTTTAGTACAAGAAGACACTGTCGTCGGAGTAGAAGCTGGCCAGAAAGAGTTTTGTGGGCCAGTTATTCTGGCTACAGGACACTCTGCCCGCGATGTCTATCGCTATTTGGCTGGTTCCGGCATCGAGATGGAGGCTAAGGGTATTGCTGTCGGCGTACGACTGGAGCATCCTTCCATGCTGATAGACCAAATACAGTATCATTCTCGTCAGGGTAGGGGACATTATCTGCCTGCCGCCGAGTATTCGTTCGTCACACAGGTCAAGGACCGTGGCGTCTATTCTTTCTGCATGTGTCCTGGCGGTTTTGTGATACCTGCCGCTACAGGTCCTGAGCAGATTGTGGTTAACGGCATGAGTCCCGCCAACCGTGGTACGCAGTGGTCGAACTCGGGTATGGTGGTTGAAACACGTCCTGAAGACATTCCTGGTAATGACGTACTGCGTGTCATGAATTATCAAGAGGAACTGGAGCGACTTTGTTGGCAGCAGGGCAACCACCGCCAGACTGCACCTGCACAACGCATGGCCGATTTCATTAATGGACGCCTGAGCTATGATTTGCCGAAGAGTTCCTATGCTCCAGGACTAGTGTCCTCACCTTTGCACTTCTGGTTACCGCAGGCTGTCGGATACCGTCTGCAGGAAGGCTTTAAGACTTTTGGCCGTCAGGCTCACGGTTTCCTGACTAACGAGGCAGTTCTCATTGCTACTGAGACACGTACATCTTCGCCCGTCCGTATCGTACGAGATGCCGCAACCCTCCAGCATGTCCGTCTGCGTGGTCTTTTTCCATGCGGTGAAGGTGCTGGTTATGCCGGTGGTATTGTATCCGCAGGTGTCGACGGAGAACGCTGTGCTGAGATGTGTGCAGAATATCTGCAAAAATAATTCCGAAAATTCTTGCATAAGTCGAATATTTTATGTATCTTTGCGGACATAGATACTAACCTTAAATATTTGACGACTATGAACAAGGAGGAAAAATTCGTTATTACCATCAGCCGCCAATTTGGTACAGGCGGACATGAGATTGGAGCAGAGCTGGCTCGACGGCTTGGAGTGAAGTTGTTGGACAAGCAGATTTTGAACGAAGTGGCATCGCGGGTGAAATCCGTTGAAAATGCTGTAGAGAAAATCGAAGCGCGCAACCCATTGTGGCGTGACGATTTTACAAACTTCTATCGTAACTACATGGCTCATGCGGAGTACAACGGTCAGGAACAGGATCAGACCAGCCATGAGTTGTTCCGCGCACAGGCAGAGGCCATCCGCCGTATTGCCGAGATGGAGTCGTGTGTCATCATTGGACGTTGTGGGTTCGACATCTTTGCCGAACATCCTAATGCATTGAAAATTTTTGTTCACTCCGGCATGGACTGCCGCAAACGTCGTATTGCTGAAAAATATGATATTAGCGAGCAAGATGCCGCTGCCATGATTGTCGACAATGACTACAGTCGTGAACTCTACACGAAGACATTTACAGGACGTGACTGGACTGACGCATGTAACTATGACATTGCACTCGATGTGAGCAAGTTTGGTGTCAATGGTGCTGTGGACTTCCTAATGCACTGTGTGGGAGATTAAAAAACAATCAGGAAAAAAAAGCTGAGGGGCAACGGCTCCTCAGCTTTCTTTTTGGACTAATGCTTACTGGTGTTGGTCGCGCAGCAGGTCGTTAACCGTCTTTACGGGGTTGAACGTTGAAAGCGGCACTTCAACAAACACGGTGTTCCAGTCGCTCATGGCACCATTCCAAAGGCCAGGCAATTCCAATGCCTTTAGCTCCTTGCCGTTCTTTGACTTGCTGGAGATGAAGCCCGTTGAGCGGTCAACGAAGTCAGGCAGATTAAATGGCTGTCCCTTATAGTCTTTGACAGCACATACAAGATCAACTGGATTGAAGTGTGTTCCCTTAGTGAACATCTCCATATACTCCTTGTTGTTTTTGTCAATCTGGCTGGACTCCAGTATCTGTAGCGAGATGGTTCCGTCCTGATTGTATGTAAGGAATGGTCCGCCACCAGGCTCACCTACGTTCTTCACCACGCCGCAGACACGCATCGGGCGGTTCAGCTTCTTCTGCAGGTACTCTGCTAATTCGGTGTCGTTTAAGGATGCAATGTCCGGACGGCGACAGAAGGCGTGCTCGACAAAGTGCTGTATCTCGCGTAACTTCTCATGACTGACATTGCCAGCTTCCAGAACCTTGAGGTAATTGAACGCTATTTTCTGAAGGTTGACCAAGACGCCGGCAATTACCTGCTTGTAATCAACCGTATCTTGCTTCAGTCGGTCAGGTACGACGTTGTCGATGTTCTTCACAAAGATGATGTCAGCATCAATCTCGTTCAGGTTTTCAATGAGGGCACCATGACCACCAGGACGGAACAAGAGTGAACCGTCGTCGTTACGGAATGGTGTGTTGTCAGGATTAGCAGCAATGGTGTCGGTAGACGGCTTTTGTTCGGAGAAAGAAATGTCGTATTTCACACCATATTTCTGAGCGTAGCCATCAGCCTTGGCTGCCACTTTCTTTTTGAAAAGGTCCATGTGCTCATGACTTACGGTGAAGTGAACGTTTGCTTCGCCATTGGATGCGGCGTACAAGGCTCCCTCAACCAGGTGTTCCTCCATCGGCGTGCGTGCACCTTCTGGATACTTATGGAACAACAACATACCCTTTGGCAACTGGCCATAGTTCAGGCCTTTCTCAAAGAGCATGTTAGCCACGACCTTCTTGTACTGTCCCTCCTGAATGAGATACTTGATGGATTTTCCTTCGTTCTTTCGACAGACGGCATCAAGAGCCTCGTAGAAGGCAAACTTCTCGATGTTATCGAAATACTGCTTCTCGAATGGGGTAGTGGGGACGTCATAGTCAGCATCAAGGAATGCGAACATATCCTTAAACATACGGCTGGCTGCACCTGAGGCCGGTACGAATTTCACGATCTTATGTCCTTCGGCCTTGTACTGCTGCCAGGCCTCCTCATAGACTTTTTTGTCATTCTCACTAGTGGCCACAATACCATCTTCGATGCTGGCAGCAGCCTTCAGTTTGAGGAATGGGAAACCAGTCTTAAACTGTCCGAGTTGCGTATTGATTTGTTCTTCGGTGATACCTTTTTGCGCAATCTGTTTTAAGTCGTTTTGTGATAACATAATATGGATATATTTTAGGTTTTCATTGTTTTTCACCGCAAATATACAAACTTTTTCGGAAATGTTTATCATTTTCGGCAGAAAATTGTAACTTTGCATGTAAAATGTTGAAATATGACAGATAAATTCGTATTTACTGCGGCTGAGAAAGAAGAAGCTTTGGCTTTATATGCCAAGTTGAAAACCCGACTTGCCGATTTTGTCAGAGAAGGTGATGAAGAGAAAATTCGCACCCATTTGATGCACTCTATAGAACGTCAACAGGTGAAACGCGATGTTTTCGGACTGAACCCCATCCTGACGGGGTTACAGACAGCGCTCATCGTGGTTGACGAAATCGGGTTGAAGCGTGATGCCGTGATGGCAATACTTCTTCATTCAAGTTTTGAAGACGGATTTATCACAGCCGATGAAGTAGGGGAGCAGTATGGCGAAGCCGTGGCACTTATCCTTCGAGGGCTGCAGCGTATCCATAACCTCTACGAGAAGAACCCTGTCGTTGAGAGCGAGAATTTCCGTAACCTGCTGTTGTCATTTGCCGAGGATATGCGAGTCATTCTCATTATGATAGCAGACCGTGTGAACATGATGCGACAGATACGCGACACTGATAACCAGCAAGACAAGCTGGAGGTCAGTCAGGAAGCCGCCTATCTATACGCACCGCTGGCTCACAAGCTTGGCTTGTATAAACTGAAATCCGAGCTTGAAGACTTGTCACTGAAATATATGGAACACGACGCCTATTATCTGATTCGCGCCAAACTAAGCGAGACGAAACAGAGCCGTGATGCCTATATTGACAAGTTCATCCGTCCTATCAGTGAACAGCTGACGTCTGCAGGATTGAAATTCCATATCAAAGGACGAACTAAGTCCATACACTCGATATGGCAGAAGATGAAAAAACAGAAGTGTCCGTTTGAAGGCGTCTACGATCTTTTTGCCATACGTATCATTCTTGATTCGCCTATAGAGAAAGAAAAGATGCACTGTTGGCAAGTTTATTCTATCGTTACTGACATGTACCAGCCGAACCCTAAACGGCTAAGAGACTGGCTAAGTGTCCCTAAGTCAAATGGTTATGAAAGTCTCCATATAACCGTCTTAGGGCCGGAGAATAAGTGGGTTGAGGTGCAGATTCGTACAGAACGTATGGATGAAATTGCCGAGAGGGGAGTCGCTGCACACTGGCGCTACAAGGGTGTGAAAGGGGAGACCGGACTCGATGATTGGCTGACAAACATCCGCCAGATGCTTGAGACCAGTGACGGTATGGAGGCGATGGATCAGTTCAAGATGGATCTCTATGAGGATGAGGTGTTTGTCTTCACTCCCAAAGGCGACTTGTTGAAGTTTCCCAAAGGGGCTATCGTGCTTGACATGGCATACCATATTCATTCCAAGATTGGTAATGCCTGCGTAGGAGCACGAATCAATAACAAGGTGGTCACGTTCCGCCAACAGTTGCATAGTGGTGATCAGGTGGAGATCATGACGGCCTCGAACCAAAAACCTCGACAGGAATGGCTTAGCCTGGTTAAGACCTCGCGTGCAAAAGCCAAGATTCGTCTGGCCCTTAAGGAGACCCAGGTGAAGGAAGGCCTTTTCGCCAAGGAGATGTTGGAACGCAAGTTCAGAAACCGCAAAATAGATTTCGAAGAGCCTCTGATGCAGCAGCTTGTCAAAAAGCTGGGCTTCAAGGAGATGAGCGATTTCTACAAGCAGGTTGTCGACGGAACGCTTGACACGAATACGGTCATTGAGAAGTATCTTGAACTGCAGCAAGGTGAGAAAACGGTCACTGGTGACAATATCGCTCGAAGTGCGAACGAATTCGTGCTTGACCAGTCACTTAACCCCAATTCCCAGGTCAATGATGACGTATTGGTGATTGACAAAAACCTGAAAGGCGTTGACTACCAGTTGGCACGATGCTGTAATCCCATCTACGGCGACGATGTCTTTGGCTTTGTCACTGTTAGCGGCGGTATCAAGATACATCGCTGCGACTGTCCGAATGCGCCGGAGATGCGCAAGCGCTTTGGCTATCGTATCGTTAAGGCCCGCTGGTCAGGAAAGGGTTCTTCACAGTATAGCATCACGCTTCGTGTCATCGGTATTGATGACCTTGGCATACTGAACAACCTCACAAGCATTATTTCCAAGGATGAAAAGCTCGTACTGCGTAGCGTCAATATTGATAGTCACGACGGTTTGTTCAGAGGTAACCTTGTCGTTATGCTTAACGACACGACAAGACTTGATGCTCTTATCAAAAAACTCAGGACTGTCAAAGGCGTAAAACAAATAGATAGAATTTAGGCATAATCGGCATTATGATAAATACACACATTTGAACTATCTCTTTCTCAGTATACTCTTACCAATAAACTTAAAGTATACTCTTACCAATAAACTTAAAGTAGTAATCAATAAACTTAAAGTAGTAATCAATAAACTTAAAGTAGTAAGGTAAGAGTTTACTTACTTCTTTAGGTTTATTGTATAGCTTTGAGCAGTTTGAGCAAACTGTCAGGGTTCGTCCAACTAAAGTCGTTCAAAGTCACAAAAGTACGTACTATGCGTTTCTTTTCTTTTGAAAGAATATACTGGAGATTACGCTCATGACATTTTACGTAGCGCCCATTGATACGATAGAAATATAGATCGATAAGCGGGAACTTATAATCTTCGTCAGTATTGAAATCCATGGGCGTTGTCGTCAATGCATCTGCGTTACCTGAAACAAAATCAGAAATGGAACTCATATCCGTCAGCATGATATTGTTGCGCAGTTGTCTCTTATATGAGTCCATGTCAATAATCGTGGCACAGTAAAGGGCGTCATGACCGATGCTGTCAACAAAGTAAGCCAGTACGGTGTCGATTTTCATGTACAGGCGGTCATCGAACTTCACGCTGACGATATTGTCCATGTTGGCTTCCATGACATTGGTACCTTGCAAATATAGCAATGAGCTGTTCTTCAGGAAGATGTTCGTCAGATTCTGGTTGATTAACCGACCATCTTTCAATTGTATCTGTGAAGGTTTGAATTCCTTATAGACTGCCAATTTCGTCGTTTTCACCTGCCCTACAGCCGTCAAGACAGCTGCAGCAATTATGATAAATAGAGTATTAAGTCTTTTCATTGTTCTTAAAGTAATTAAAGTTAAAAAGCCCATCGATTCTCTATGAAATCAATGAGCTTAGTGATTTAGCGGTGCGTACGAGGCTCGAACTCGTGACCTCCAGCGTGACAGGCTGGCATTCTAACCTACTGAACTAACGCACCAGTCCATTTTTGCATCCGAAAAGCTTGCGGTGCGTACGAGGCTCGAACTCGTGACCTCCAGCGTGACAGGCTGGCATTCTAACCTACTGAACTAACGCACCAGATTAGCTTTTCTCGATTGCGGATGCAAAGGTAGTAATAAAATCTGGAACTGCCAAAACTTTCTCTGATTTTTTCACAAAAAAGTTTGCATAAGAAACGCATCGTTGTATTTTTTTCCGTCAAAGAGCCATTCGTTGAGTCGTAATGGTTCTGAAAAACCTAATTGACGGAAAAGATTGATGATGACATCATTCGTCGTAGCCACGATGATATACACCTGGTGCAGGTGTACCACTTCGGAAGCATAACGGAGTATCTGTTGTACGGCTGCCCTGGCATATCCATGTCGGCGGAAAGGCTTCATGATGGCGATTCCCAATTCTGCTTTATTGTTTTTGGGGTCGAAATTCATGAGGTCAACGACGCCTACCACTCCCCTACCCTCAGCTTCAATTATCAGGCGAACCTGACCATCGGCGTAGATGTCGTTACGGGTGTTGGCGATATAGTCGTGCAGCAGATAGCGTGAATATGGCACGTTGGTAACGCCTAAGTCCCATAGTTGCTGGTCGTTTTCTATTGCATAGAGCGCATCGAGATCTTCCGGCTCCATCGCTCTGAGTCTTACCTCTTCAGTCGTGTTCATAGGTGCAGTTTTTGTCTTAGCAAGTCCATTAAAGCAATGAAGGCGCGGAAATAGATGGCTATTTTCACGGGTAGCGTGTAGAAGATGCTCAGGTGACTATAGTGCTTACGGAAGAAGATGAGCATGGCCTGATAGAAGACGTGGACGTAGCGATACTCATTCTTACGTGTCGACTTTCCTTTGTAGTGAATGATGGGCAACGGCAGGTACCAGTTCTCATAACCGGCTTTCAGCAGTCGGAAACTCAAGTCAATATCTTCGCCATACATGAAGAAATCCTCGTCGAGCAGTCCTACGTGATCGAGGGCCGAACGCCGCACCAGGAAGAATGCACCGCTAATGACCTCAATACGACATGGCTCATCCCACGGCAGGTGGCTCATGTAGTAACGCCGGGTAAAGCCCAGCATCTTCAGGGCCGAGACCCATGGCGTGGGGATGGCCCGGCGCGACTCCATGGCATTGCTACCGTCGGCGTTTTTCATCATCACGCCAGTGGCACCTGCCTGCGGATGTTCGTCCATAAAGCTGAGGGCACCGCGCAGGGTGTCTTCCCCCACGTTGGTGTCAGGGTTCAGCAAGAGGACATACTCACCCGTGGCCTCACGAATAGCAATATTATTGGCTCGTGAGAATCCGAGGTTCTCTTCGTTGGCTATGAACTGAACCTTCGGGAATAGAGAAGGCAGTACATGGAGAGTATCGTCGGTTGAGGCATTGTCGACTACAAAGACCTCCGCCTCTATCCCTTCAAGTGCTTTCTCTACACTCTGCAAGCACTCTTCCAGATAGCGGCATACGTTGTAGCTAACGATAACGACAGACAGTTTCATGCTTCTTCTGTTTCTGTGAGACAGCGGTCTTTGCTGGGATAGACAAACGGCAGACATAGCACGGTTATCAATGCCATGTATCCAAACGCTGGTTTCATGTATATATAATATAATAAGGTGTTAACCACCATAAGCCCGATCAGCAGGAGCAGTCTCAGAAGTCCCCACTGGCGGAGCGCATCGGCCTTTCGGTTGATGAGGTCTTTGCTGATTCGCTTGAATTTAAACATTTTCAGCGACACGGGGATGCAGAGCATGGTCAACAGCTCCATGACGGTGGTAACAATGAACTCAGTATTGGATGACCGTCCTGCCATGGTGCCAGACTCGCAGAGCCCGGTCTCGCAGACGCAGACGATGATAACGGCTATCAGAATGCCTATCCAGAATACGGCAGTCAAGAGTGATTGTACTTGTTTCATTTACCTTCAAAGATTGTGCGGTTAAGGATGGAGCGTCCTAAAGTCACTTCATCCGTATATTCCAGTTCGTTGCCTACCGACACGCCTCGGGCAATCATGGTCAGCTTGACGTCTTGATAGGGTGCCAGTTTCTTGTAGATATAGTAGTTGGTCGTGTCACCTTCCATGGTGGGGCTGAGAGCCAATACGACCTCTTTGATATCTCCCTCGGCCACTCTGCTGACCAGCGAGTCAATCTCGATGTCACTTGGTCCCATGCCGTCCATCGGCGAAATGACACCTCCCAGCACATGGTACAGGCCATGATATTGCTGTGTGTTCTCGATGGCCATCACGTCCTGAATGTTCTCCACGACGCAGACGGTCGTCCTGTCTCTTCTGGGGTCTGAACAGATGGGGCACGTCTCGCTGTCGCTGATGTTATGGCAGATGTGGCAGTACATCACTTCATGCTTCATGCGACTAAGGGCCTGTGCCAGTCGCTCCACGTCCTCCGTGTCCTGACGCAGGAGATGTAGAATGAGTCGGAGCGCCGTTTTGCGTCCGATGCCAGGCAGTTTTGCGAACTCCGCTACCGCTGCCTCCAGTAACTGTGATGGGTATGTTGTCTGTATCACTTTAATTTTGATGCTCTCGCTTAATCTTCAATCTTCAATCTTCAATTTTCAATCTCTGACAGTTCCAGCCATCGCATGGACTTTTCGTCGAGCTCGTCGTTGAGCACGGGCAGTCGCTTGCTCATGGCAGTTATTTCGTCGACGGAGGTGGTGCCTCCGCAGAGGGCCTCCTCTATCTGTTTTTTCTCGGTCTCCAGTGCCTCAATATCCTTCTCCAGCTGTTCCATCTCGCGCTTTTCCTTGTAGCTGAGCTTGCGCCTGGCGTTCGAGGGTGAGGGCTTGCTGGGTTGAGGGTTCTGGGAACTCTGATTATTCTGAATTTTCTGAGTGTTCTGAGTGTTCTGATTATTCATGCTGCTCCACTCGCGGTACTGCGTGTAGTTGCCGGGGAAGTCCTTGATGACGCCGTCGCCCTGGAACACCAGCAGGTGGTCGACCACCTTGTCCATGAAGTAGCGATCGTGCGAGACGACGATGACGCAGCCCGGAAAGTCCTGAAGGTATTCCTCCAGAATCTGCAGGGTGACGATGTCAAGGTCGTTCGTCGGCTCGTCGAGCACCAGGAAGTTGGGGTTCTGCATCAGTACGGTACAGAGGTACAGCTTGCGTCGCTCACCGCCCGACAGCTTGTAGACAAAGTTGTGCTGCTGCTCGGGCGTGAAGAGGAAATACTGCAGGAACTGCGAGGCCGAGAAGTGGCGCCCGCCACCCATGTCGATGTACTCGGCAATGTTCTTCACCACGTCGATGACCTTGGTCTGCTCGTCAAACTGCAGTCCTTCCTGCGAGAAATAGCCAAAGCGCACGGTGTCGCCGATGTCGAAGCGTCCGCTGTCGGGCGGCACCTGTCCCAGCAGCATTTTGATGAACGTCGACTTGCCCGTACCGTTGTTGCCGACGATGCCCATCTTCTCGAAGCGTGAGAAGTTGTAGTAGAAGTCCTTCAGGATGATTTTTGTATCCTCGTTCCCCGAGACAAAGGCCTTGCTCACGTACTGGCACTCGAAGATTTTCGAGCCTATGTAGACGTTCGACGACTTCAGCCGCAGCTGACGTTCTTCCAGTCGTTGTTTGGCCACCCGCTCCAGTTCGTAGAAGGCGTCCTCGCGGTACTTGGCCTTGTGTCCTCGGGCCTGCGGCATACGGCGCATCCACTCCAGCTCCGTACGATAGAGGTTGTTGGCGCGGGCTATCTCGGCTCGGCGGTTGTCGATGCGCTCCTGCCGTTTCTCCAGGTAGTAGGAGTAGTTGCCACGATAGGTGTAGATGGTCTTGTCGTCGAGCTCCAGGATGACCGAGCAGACACGGTCCAGGAAGAATCGGTCGTGAGTCACCATCAGCAGCGTCTTGTTGCCGCGCTGCAGGAATCCCTCCAGCCACTCAATCATCTCGAGGTCCAGATGGTTCGTCGGCTCGTCGAGAATCAGGAAGTCAGGCTCTGTTATCAGGACGTTGGCCAGTGCCACACGCTTCTGCTGTCCACCCGAGAGCTGGCCCATAGGCTGACTGAGGTCGCGTATCTTCAGCTTCGTCAGTATCTGCTTGGCTTTCAGCACCTTCTCGGGGTCGCCCTCGTGATTGAAACAGGCATCGAGGACGCTCTCCTGTGGGTCGAACTGCGGGCTCTGCTCCAGCATTCCCACACGGATGTCGCGCCGGTAGATGATGTCGCCGCTGTCGTATCCCTCCTTGCCCATCAGTATCGACAGCAGGGTCGACTTGCCCGTACCGTTTCGGGCTATCAGCCCCACGTGCTGTCCCTCAGCCACAGAGAAATCTATGCCTTCAAACAGCACCAGCGCCCCAAAGGACTTCGACAGGTGCTGGACGTCCAGAAACGGCGTGTCCTTAGCCATTCAGCGAGCGGTTAATGTCGTCGATATACTGAAGCACCTCGTCCCTACCCTCGCGCTTCTCGGCCGAGGTCAGGAAGATTGGCGGCAGCTCCTCCCACGTCTCCAGCAGCGTCTTCTTGTAGGCCTCTACCGCCTGGCGTGCCTTGTTGGGCGTCAGTTTGTCGGCCTTGGTGAAGACGATGGCAAAGGGTATGGACGACAGTCCGAGCCACTCAATGAACTCAAGGTCAATCTTCTGCGGCTCCAGTCTGACGTCGACGAGCACGAAGACGTTCACCAACTGTTCACGCTGCAGGATGTAGCCGCGAATCATCTGGTCCAACCGTTCCACCTCCTTCTTCGAGCGCTTGGCAAAGCCGTAGCCGGGCAGGTCGACGAGATACCACTCCTTATTAATAATGAAGTGGTTGATGAGCAGCGTCTTGCCCGGCGTCTGGCTGGTCTTGGCCAGCTTCCTGTGGTTCGTCAGCATATTAATCAGGCTCGATTTCCCCACATTGGAGCGGCCGATAAAGGCATATTCGGGCTTCGTGTCCTGAGGGCACATCGACACCTTCGGGGCACTCAGCGTGAATTCTGCAGTCTTAATTTCCATCATTTATCATTATTTGGCTGCAAAGTTACGAAATTTTTTCCGAATTCTTTGCCAATTCAAAAAAAACACTTACCTTTGCAATCGATTTTTTGAAACAACGTTTTCGTTCGCAAAACGTTTCTCCTCAAATTCATCATATTCCATAACGACATTTAGCACATATTGTATGTATACAAAAGAAGAACTAGAACAGATGGAGCTTACCCAGCTGATGGGTATTGCTCAGGATTTAGGCGTCAAGGTATCGCAGGACAGCGAACTCGAAACCGTCATCTATGCCATCCTCGACAAGGCCGCCGAAGACTCTGCAGCCGGCAACCTGGCACCTAAGCGCAAGCGTACACGCATAACGAAGAAAGATACAGACCACGTCTATAGCGTCAGCGGCAAGGAGGGCGAGAACTACGACGTGAAGACCAAGGGCAAGAAAGCCGTTGAGACACCGTCGCTCTTCAGCGACATGCCCGTAGCCCCGAAGGCCGAGGCCGAGCCCGAGGCCGAGGCAGCAGAAGCTCCCGCCAAGCCCGCTCCCAAGAAGCGCGGACGCAAGTCGAAGGCCGAGCTTGCCGCCATTGCTGCCGAGGAAGCAGCCAAGGCCGCTGCCCAGGAGGCAAGAGAGGCCGAAGAGACACCCGCTCCCGAGTCAGCTGCCGAAGCACAGGACATCCCCGTTCCCGAGGCCCAGTTTAGTGCCGACGACCAGCTGACGCCAGCTGACGACGCGCTGATTGAGCAGCTGCAGCAGAAGGTGGCACAGCACAACAGCGAGGAAGAGAAGATGGACATCACCCCCGACAGCGTGTGGGAGGGCGACCCCGGCGACGGCACGGACTTCATCATCCTGCAAGACCTGCCCATCGAGGACCACAGCGCCCTACCCTCCCTCGACATCTTCGACCGTCCGCTCAACCAGAACCAGCCGACGCAGCCCGTTGCGGCCCCCGCTCCGTCGGGCAATAACAGCTCGGCACGTTATGACTTTGGCGACATCGTCAAGGGCAATGGCGTGCTCGAGATACTGCAGGACGGCTATGGCTTCCTGCGCAGCAGCGACTACAACTATCTCTCGTCGCCCGACGACATCTACGTCTCGCCACAGCAGATCAAGAAATACAGCCTGAAGACCGGCGATGTCGTCGAGTGCACGGTACGTCCGCCCCACGACAACGAGAAATACTTCACGCTCTCCAACGTGAACAGCATCAACGGCCGCCATCCCTCCGAGGTACGCGACCGCGTCAGCTTCGAGCACCTGACGCCCCTCTTCCCCGAGGAGAAGTTCACCCTCTGCGGCGACAAGGCCACCACCAACCCCTCGGTACGCATCGTCGACCTCTTCTCGCCCATCGGCAAGGGACAGCGCGCACTCATCGTCGCCCAGCCCAAGACCGGTAAGACCATCCTCATGAAGGACATTGCCAATGCCATCGCCGCCAACCACCCCGAGGCTTACATCATGATGCTGCTCATCGACGAGCGTCCTGAGGAGGTCACCGACATGGCCCGTACCGTCAATGCCGAGGTCATTGCCTCGACCTTCGACGAACCCGCTGACCGCCATGTCAAGATTGCCGGCATCGT
>JAEEGL013948369.1_pt1 | contig 47580 bp, 36 predicted proteins | sample 9134231 | NCBI WGS metagenome assembly JAEEGL01 (sample SAMN16246548, study PRJNA631951) | gut metagenome | biome: gut microbiome; feature: rumen; material: fiber-attached | host: Bos | place: Iran: Karaj | collected 2018-10 | reverse complement strand
TCTCAGCATTGGAAGGTATCGTAAGCTTGATTTTCCCATCTTCGATCTCAACCTTGTCGGAAGTAAGGGGACCGGATACAACACCGATCCTGTATTCTCCGTTGGTGGTATCACTTAAATCTATGGCCTTGTTCTTATTGTTTGTATCAAGTACATCAAGGAAAACTTCCTGCTCGCCTGCAAGATCACTGAAGGTTCCCTTGGTGCTGCTTAATTTATAAGCAGTTGCAGTGGTCTTGGTGGGGATCGTTATCTTCTTTTTAACGGTAACACCCGAATCGTAACCTGCAAATGTCAGTACCAGATTACCTGTGACCGCATACTTGCCCTTAGAAGTTTTTGCAAGCTCGGCGCTCTTCTGAGTGATCACACCTTCATCGTCGATTTCAAAGTTTTCAAGGAACTTCTGATCATCGGCTTTGGGTGAAAGGGCAGCCAATGCATAGCTGGTGATCACATTTGAACCGAGCGATGTAACCTTGAATTTAACTTCGGTTCCGTCATTCTTGTATAAGGTATCGATCTTGCAGCCCGAAAGGAAGGAAATCTTGGGGCTGGGCGTTGAAGCCTTGACCTTAAATTTAACCTTTAAAGAAGAAACCGGGTAAGAATTGGAATCCTTTATAACATTGAATTCTTCAAAGGATCGAGAATATTCCTTTTCTCTAATACCAGCCCTTGCCGTAACCGCATAGAGATAATTGCCACCTTCAATACCGATATATTTAATACGGAAATCAGAAAGATCCGTGAGTTTAAGACTCTCAGGATTATCCGGAACCGCACCGTAGGACGGTGAAAGCTTGATAACACCCATGGGGTCCTTATTGGGATTAACATTAACGGTTGAAATAACCTTGGGAGTGTAATCCTGTACGGAGATCTTGAATCTCTTGCTTATGGTCTTACTCTTTGATAATGTTGCCGTTACCGTTACGATTGCTTCACCTTTGGCGCTGCCGGGTACGGTAATGGTATTTGTCATGTTACCTTCTTTGGTCTCGGTGGCACTCAGCTTTGCAATGGCAGCATCGGAGGTACTCCATTTAAGCGGAACCGATATACTGTCGTCAGCGGCATCATAAGCCACTGCTTTCAATTTGATCTTAAAGCTGTCCTTTTTCTTTACATCTACCACATTGGCAGATAAAACATTCATATCTGAAACTTCGGAAAGAGTAAATGTAACGTCGTCGTAACTGTCTACTTTAAGCTTAAGATTCGATACCTTGGCAGCCTTAACATATATCCTGATCTGCTTTGTCTTGGCTTCGCCCTTCTTATCCTTATACTTTATATTTAACTTTGCGGTACCAACAGCCTTGGCGGTGATCATACCCGAGTTGGATACGGAAATGATCTCCTCGCTCTTCTTATACTTCTCTTCATCTTTGGGGTCTGTGTTATTATCCTTTTTTATGGTCTTATCATTAACAAATTCATAGCCCTGGATCTTCCTGGCAGGAACAACGCCCTTATCATCGGAAACAATGATCTTTGTCTTCTGACCTATCTTTATTGTTACAACGTCGGGGAAGTCCGGATCTACCTCACCTTCGGAAAATTCCACACGCAGTGTTCCGTTGATCCTGTCGTCCTGATTACTCTCAACAAATTTAGCCGTAACCGAAGCGCCTCCCTTGGGCATAACAAATTTGTATTTGTCTCCCGAAATCTTAATGGATTTTCCGTTCACTTTCAGGGATCCGCTGCTTAATGTCCATCCGGTCGCAGGGGTTACAACAACATACAAAGTCGTATCGGCAGTCACGCCGTCTTTAGGAATATCTTTTCCTTCGATATCAGTGACCTTGATGGTACCTTTGCCTTCGCAGTTGGTTTTCACAACGTATTTATTATTATCAGAGTTGATAAGATCAACAAATATGATATTTGTCTTTCCTTTTGCATAATTCTGAACAGATCCGCCTTCAACACTGTAGAGATAAATCTTTCCCTTTGTGGGGAATACTATACCGTCAAATATGGGACTGCAGTTAATAAATGCCGACACAAGATTTGTACATCCTTCGAAGGCGCCGGTTCCCAATTCCTTAAGTGTAAAAGGGAATGTAAGAGTTCCAAGCATTTCACAATCGGAAAATGCTTCTTCTTTTATTATCTCAAGAGTGGATCCCCCCATGCTGACGGTGACAAGGGATGTACATCCTTTAAAAGTCGCCTTCTCAATGACCTTAAGATTCTTCGGTATATTAACCGACGCAACCTTGGTACATTCCATGAAAGCTCCTTCGCCGATAGAAACTATGCTGTCTGACAAGGGAAGCTTTGAAAGGCTTTCACAGCCTGCAAAGGCATAGGCTCCGATCTCTTTAAGAGCAGTAGGGAAAGACACCGTGGAATCCGAGCAAAAATATGTGAGGGCTTCGCATCCTCTGAAAGCTTCGGCTCCAATGAAATTAAGTTCACTGAAGTCTGCGTCATTCATTGCGACAACATAAAGCTTTGTACAATTACTGAATGCACCGGCTCCTATCCTTTCAACCGATCTGGGTATCGAAATCTTGATGAGTGATGAATCACCGGCAAATGCATTATTCCCGATGTCAATAACACCCTTCGGAACAAAAACTCCTTTTAACTTCGTACATCCGCTGAAGGCAGATTCGGAAATGACCTCAATGCCTGCGGGAAGCACAACATAGGTAATATCTGTATTACCCTTAAATGCATTTGTTCCGATCTTCTTAATGCCCTTTCCCTCGGGAATGGAAACTACTCCCTTCAGAGCATTGCCATCTTCATCAGTAACGGAAAGTAACTCATCTCCGCTGATATCATATATATTATTTTTCGTTGCGGTCAGGGAATAAACATGCTCCTCACCGAACTCATCGGTAAAGGTTGCATATTCTTCCTCCTCAATGATCTCTTCATCTTCAATGATCTCTTCCGCTTCGGCGATCTCATCATCTGAAGGAACGATGATATCCTCTCCTCCCGAAACCTCCGAAACATTTTCTTCATACACTACGATGTCGTTACCTGTCACATCACTGTGTAACGTATCCGCGAATGTGCTTAAGCCATTGTTGGAAAGTACCATGACTGCGCATAAAAATGCCGCCAGGGCTTTGGTAAATCTCTTCTTCATCTGAATCTCCTCCGCGTGCCCAAAAATACCAAATGATGTGCCTTTATGGCACAATAACAACACGATATAGTTATCATAGCATTGCGACGCAGGGAGTTCAATTAAAAAATCCTTAAGATTTATATAGATAAAAAAGAAAAAAACAAGAGGACCGTCGATCGCTCGTCGGCCCTCTCGTTATTGAGAATGGTACATTGGGGTTATGGGGTATGGTTAGACTATACAGTACAATGATTAACACAAAATTAATATGAAAATTTTTTTCAAAAAAATTATGCGATATCATCCATCTGTGCTGTATAAAGCCTGTAATAGAGGCCTTTTCTCGCCATTAACTCATCATGAGTTCCGCACTCCGCAATACCTCCGTCGTCAATATACATGATCTTGTCACAGTTTTTTATGGTTGAAAGTCTGTGTGCGATGATAAATGAGGTACGTCCCTTAAGCATTGCGTTGAGACCTGTCTGAAGTGCCTTTTCGGTCTGAACGTCGATGCTGGATGTGGCTTCATCCAAAACCAGGATGGCAGGATCCGACAAAAGGGTTCTTGCAAAGGAAATAAGCTGCTTCTGGCCCTGGGACAAAAGATTTCCTCTTTCCTTAACCTCCGTCTCATATCCGTCGTGCATCTTTGTTATGAAGGAATCGGCACAGACTGTCTTACTTGACTTAACGATCTCCTCATCCGTCGCATCAAGCTTTCCGTACCTTATATTGTCCTTTATGGTTCCCGAGAAGATAAAGCTGTCCTGAAGCATGATACCCATCTGTGAACGAAGGCTCTTTAAATGAACCTTTGAAATATCCTGTCCGTCGATAAGTATGCGGCCCTCACCCACGTTGTAGAATCTGGAAATGAGACTTACAATGGTACTCTTTCCCGCTCCGGTAGGTCCCACCAGAGCAACGCTCTCGCCGGGCTCAACCGTAAAGGAAACATTGTGAAGGACATCTTTTCCCTCTTCATACGCAAAGGTAACGTTTTCAAATTCAACATGTCCCTTAATGGGCTTCATATCAACCGCATCGTCACAGTCTTTTATTGTTACGGGCTCATCCATGGTCTCGAAAATTCTCTCAAGATAAGCGATGTTGTTGATGAAGTTGTTAAAGATGTTACCAAGGTTCATGATGGGCTGCCAGAACCTCGCTGCGTAGCTTGTGATCGCCAGGATGGTACCCACAGTATAATTTCCGTTTGCAAAAACAATAAGTCCGCAGATATATACGCCTGCACGGACCAGAACGGAAATGTTATCGATTCCGGGCCAGATCAGGTTGTTGTAACGAACAGCCTTCATCCAGGTCTTTCTGCAGTTATCGGAAAGGGTTGCAAAGATTTCTGCATTCTCATCTTCTCTTGCAAAGATCTGGGTTATCCTTGCCCCAACGATATTCTCCTGAAGGTAAGCGTTTAAGTTCGAGTTCTTGTTGGAAACCATCTGCCATGCACGGCGCTGCTTGTTTTTGATGTAGAACATGAATGCCGCAAGGACGGGCACACCGCACATAACAACAAGGGCCAGCTTCACATCCACAAGGAACATGAAGATAACGATAAAGATAAGGTTGATGGTCTCAAGCACGATATTGATAAGTCCGTTTGAAAGCATATCCGATACGGAGTTAACGTAGTTAACGACCCTTATAAGGATCTTTCCGTGGGGCCTGTCATCGTAATACTGGAAAGGCAGTTCCTGCAGATGCCTGAACAGATCCTTTCTTATATCATAGATGATACTCTGGCTGACACCGATCATCATGCGGGACCTGAATGTCACACAGATTATGCTTATGATGAATACTCCCACAAGAAGAAGGGCCATAAGAACAACCTTTTTTACATCCTTTGCAGGCACAAGAACGTCCAATACATGCTGGGTGATCATCGGAGCAAAAAGTCCGGTGATGGCGCCCAGGGCGCTTAAGGAAAGGGCCAGTATCATCTTCAATGCATAGGGTTTGATATAGACTCCCGCTCTCATGAGGTGATGCACGTCAAAGGGAGTTTCCAGGATCTCGTCTTCTCGATAAGTATTTCTTCTTCCTGCCATGATCAGCCCACCTCCTCTCCGGTCTGGAGCTTTACAAGCTCGTAATAGTAACCCTTTTTAGCAATGAGTTCTTCATGCGTTCCCTGTTCGGTAATGGTACCGTCCTGAATAACAAGGATCTTGTCCGCCACCTTTGTGGTGGAAATACGTTGGGCGATAATGATCTTTGTACATTCAAAATCAAGCTCATGAAGGTTCTTCTGAATCTCCTTCTCCGTTTCCATATCAACGGCACTTGTGGTGTCGTCAAGGATAAGGATCGAAGGCTTAACCGCAAGCGCTCTCGCAAGGGAGATCCTCTGCTTCTGACCTCCGGAAAGGCCTACGCCGCGTTCACCCACAACGGTCTCGTAACCTTCGGGCATCTTGTCGATAAACTCCGCAGCCCTTGAATACTTGGCAAATTTTGCAACTTCCTGATGGGATATGTCGCTTGCACCGTAAGCGATGTTTCCGTCTATGGTATCCGAATATAGAAGGACATCCTGCGTAGCAAGTCCGATATTTCCGCGAAGCTGCTTTAATTTCATCTTATTTACATTTACACCGTCGATAAGAACCTCGCCGTGAGTGGGTTCATAAAATCTGGGGATCAGCTGGATCAGTGTTGTTTTTCCGCAGCCGGTCTCACCCATGATGGCAACGGTCTGGCCGGGCTCCGCCGTAAATGAAACATTTTTGATGACCGGAATATTTGCATCCTCATATTGGAAGCTTACATTCTTAAACTCTATCTTTCCCTTGAAGCGGTCAGGAAGATCAACGGCATCGGGTGCATCAACTATCTCGGGCTCCGAGTAGTAGATCTCCATTACTTTGTTAGCCGCGGCTGAGAATCTCTGAAATTCGTTCATGATGTTTCCGAGAGTTCTCATGGGGTTTGCAAGACACCAGATAAGCCCCGAAAAAGCAACATATTCGCCCATTTCAAGCCTTCCGTATATAAGGAAGAGGCCGCCTGCCAGAAGCATTACAACCATCATAAGGTTGGCAGATGTCTCAACATAAGGGAAATATTTCATCCACAGGCGCTGAGTCTTAATGTTTGTATTTCTGAAATCCTGATTGCAGTCGTCGAATTTCTTTATCTCATAATCTTCTCTCGCAAAAGCCTTTACCACACGGTTACCGGAGATATTCTCCTGAGCGTTCGTGTTCATCACCGCCATCTTCTCACGAAGAAGCATGTGCATGGGCTTAACCCTCTTCTTGAACTGAAGGATGATGATAAGGATAAGGGGCGCGATGACCATAAGGCAGACGGTAAGGAGCCAGTCCATATAAAAGAAATAAATAAGCGCCGCTGTCATAAGACCGAAGGATTCAACGATAGTCCTTATTACCCAGGCGATCATGTGCCTTACCGCATCAAGGTCGCCGGTGACTCTGGTCATAAGATCGCCGGTACGATACTCGTTGTAAAACTTCATATCCTGACGTTCGATCTTGTTGAACAGATAATTTCTCACTCTGTAAAGAACCGACTGGGAAACCTTCTCGTATGACATACAGTCAACATATACAACGATGGTCCTGAAAAGGTTGATAAGAACCATTCCGGCGATCATCAAAAAGAAAGTGTCCCTGTGATCCGCAAGATTCTGCTTCGCATCAGGTCCTGAAATGAATGTATCAACAATGTGTGCTGTAAAGAAGGGGACCGTTATCTGCATCATACTGTAAACAACAGTAGCGGCCAAAGCGAACATGAACAGTCCGCGTTTCCCCTCCATATTGTCCCAAAGCCAGCCCAGCTTTGTTCTGGGGAACTTCTTCTCCTCCATGGGATACCTCCGAATTTTACAAAATATAGCGGTGAAATTTTGATTATTATCATTATACGGGCATAAAAAAAATATACAACCAAAGTTTCTTCACAAAAATTGTATGTTTCTATTTCACCCAAAAAGCATAACAAAAAATGAGAATCCGAAGACAATATATTATTAGCATTCATCCATTAATATGTTATTATATGCGGGAATTCAATTCAACGGAGATGAAAACATGAAAGAAAACAACCAGGAAAGACCGGGCCTTTTTGAACTGTTCATTTCTTTTTTCAAGATCGGCGGCCTCACCTTCGGCGGCGGGCTCACAATGCTTCCAATGCTTGAATATGAGCTGGTCACAAAAAGAAAATGGATCGAATCCGATGAACTGCTTGACTACTACGCCATCGGACAGTGTACACCGGGCATCATCGCAGTAAATACCGCAACCTTCGTAGGTTATAAAAAGCGGGGCATCATGGGCGGGATATTTTCGACATTGGGTATGGTATCTCCCTCGATCCTGATAATAACGATCGTTGCCCTGTTCCTTAAAGGGTTTATGGACAATGTGTGGTTTCAGCACGCCCTTATGGGGATCAGGGGCGTTGTGTGCGCACTCATGATCAATACCGTCATCAATCTCGGGAAAAAGAGCCTTAAGGATACCATAGGATGGATCGTCTGTATCGTCGTCTTTGTGCTTGCATTCCTTACAAATATCCCCACGGTGGTGCTGGTCCTTTCAGCAGCGGTTCTGGGCCTCATAATAGATTTTGTGCAGGGAGGTAAAAAGAAAAATGTCGACTGATATCCTCCTTTATCTTCAGATCTTCTGGGAATTCTTTAAGATCGGACTCTTCGCCGTAGGCGGAGGTCCCGCAACCCTTCCTTATTTAATGGAACTGACAAAAAAGTATGACTGGTTCACCATGGAAGATCTGACAAACATGATCGCCGTAAGCGAATCCACGCCCGGGCCCCTGGGAGTAAACATGGCTACCTATGCGGGATTTACCACTCTGGGCACCTTCGGCGGGATCGTATCCACTCTCGGCCTTGTCCTTCCCAGCCTCATCGTGATCATCATCATCGCCGCATTCTTTTCAAAGATGAACAAGAATCCCAAAGTCCAGGCGGCATTTAAGACCATCCGTCCCGCAGTTACCGGCGTCATTGCGGCGGCGGTGCTGGGTATATGCCGGGTCTCCCTGTTTTCCGAGGCAAAGGGTGATCTCATCATTCTCTGGAAATCCATGATACTGGCATCCGTCGTTCTCGGACTTATCCAGATAAAGAAACTTAAAAACATCCATCCCTTCCTCTGGTTCGTGGCAGGGGCATCCGCGGGGATCATATTCAGGTTCTGAGATGCGCATCAAAAAAGACCATGGGTTCCATGGTCTTTTCTTTATTGTCAGATCTCGTTGATATCGTAGGGCGTTGACTGATAAACGTAATAATTTAACCAGTTCGTATAAAGAAGCTGCCCTGCGGATCTCCAGTTAACTATCGGAGTCTTTGACGGATCGTCATCCGGGAAATAGTTCTTGGGAATGATGGGATTCAGTCCCTTGTTAAGATCCCTGAAATACTCATCGGAAAGGGTATTCCTGTCATATTCGGCGTGAAGCCCCACGAAGAATTTGTGGGAATCAGTTGTTTTTATGATGGCCGGTCCCGCTTCATCCGCAACTGCCATAAGCTCAAGTTCGGGTACCGCAAGTATCTGCTCGGACTTAACTGTCATGGCCCTTGAATGGGGGGCATAGAACACATCGTCAAAGCCTCTGAACAAAGGTGAGGTGGGCTTTAAAACCTCGTGTCTGTAAACACCGGAAAGCTTCTCCTCCCTGTCGTAGCGTTCGATACCATAGTAATAATAAAGTGCTGCGTAGCATGCCCAGCAAAGGAAGAAAGTGGAGTGTACATGTGTTTTGCACCATTCAAAGATATTACAGATCTCATCCCAGTAAGCCACATCCTCAAACTTTACATAGTCAAGAGGTGCCCCCGTAATGATCATTCCGTCGAATTTTCTGTCCTTGATCTTATCAAAAGTGGTATAAAAGCTCTCCAGATGACTTGCATCCACATGGGTGGGGGTATAGGACTGAGTCTGCAAAAGCTCCACATTTACCTGAAGCGGGCTGTTTGAAAGCTTACGCAGAAGCTGGGTTTCGGTTACTTCTTTATTGGGCATCAGATTCAGGATAACAACATTCAAAGGACGGATGTCCTGGTGCATCGCACGAAATTCGTCCATTACAAATATGTTTTCCCCTTCAAGGATATCTCTTGCGGGTAAGTCTCTCTGAATCTTAATGGGCATTTTCGTTTACCTTCCTATCCTAAATACTTTGCGACAAAATCGGCCTCTGTCATAATGGGAACATTTAATTCCTTGGCCGTTTTGTTCTTCGAAGAAGTTGAATTGATGTCGTTGTTCACCAGAACAAAAGTATTTTTCGAAACCGATCCGGATACCTTGCCGCCTCTGGCCTCGATGGCTTCCTTAAGGGCGTTTCTGTTTTCAAACATCTCAAGGGAACCTGTAACAACAACGGTCTTTCCGTTTAATTCACTGTCCGAAGATACCGCTTCTTCTTTTTCTATGGTGACTTCCTTCAGAAGATCGTTGAGAGCTTCCGTATTCTTTGCATCTTTAAAGTAAGTGCAAAAAGAAGCCGCTATGATCTCTCCAACGCCGTCGATTTCCGACAGTGCCGTCACATCTGCTTCCGTCATGGCCTTCAGATCGTTGCCATAAGCTCTGCAGATAAGCTTTGCGGTAGCAAGACCTATATTATCAATTCCAAGTGCATAAATCAACCGTGGAAGCGTGACATTTCGCGCTTTTTCAATACTTTCCATGAGATTTTCGAAGGATTTCTCACCGAAGCCCTCCATGGACACGATCTCGGTTTTGAATCTGCCAAGTCTGAAAAGATCCGCATCTTCCTTTATAAAACCTGACTGAATAAATTTTTCAAGTGTAGCCTCGCTCAGGCCTTCCACATTAAAGGCATCTCTCTGTACAAAGTGGGAAAAGCCCTTTATGTGCTTGGCGGGACAGTCGGGATTGGTACAGTAAAGGCTGACAGCCTCTTTTACGGCCCGTTCCTCCGTAAGACCTCCGCAGACGGGACATGCCTTCGGAATCTCAAGATTTCCGCTCTTTGTCAGATTCTCAGCGATCTGTGGAATGATCATATTGGCTTTATATACACGGATCTTATCTCCGATACCAAGCTTTAATTCCCTCATCACGGAAAGGTTGTGAACGCTGGCGCGGCTTACGCTGGTACCCTCCAGTTCCACTGTATCGAATATGGCCACGGGATTGATAAGTCCGGTCCTTGAGGGACTCCATTCGATCTCTCTGAGGGTGGTCTCCTCTGTTTCGTCCTGCCATTTGAATGCGATGGAGTCCCTTGGGAACTTGGCCGTCCTTCCAAGGCTTCTCGAATACTCTATATCGTCATAGGTAAGAACAAGTCCGTCCGAAGGGATCTCATAAGTTTCAACGTCGTGAGCAAACTTTTTAACGGTTTTTGCCATATTCGCCGAAGTGACCTTGTAGTGCTCCACGACCTGAAAGCCCTGTTCCTTAAGAAAAGCAAACTGCTCGGACCTTTTTGCGAATTCCTTACCTTCAGAAAGAACAAGATTAAAAATGACAGCCCTGACACTTCTTTCTGCGGTTATCCTGCTGTTAAGTTGCCTTACGGAACCCGAGCAGAGATTTCTCGGATTCTTATACTTGTCCGCATCATCTTCTATCTTATCGTTTATCTTTGCAAAGTCATCGTAAGTAATGACCGCTTCACCTCTTATGACAAGCTTCTGCTTAAAGGATATCCTTAAAGGAAGATTTACAAAGGTCTTTGCGTTGGCGGTTATCACTTCACCCACCTCGCCGTTGCCACGGGTTACGGCCTTTACAAGTTCACCGTTTTCATAGGTAAGAACAACCGTCAGTCCGTCAAGTTTCCAGCTTAGCAGGCATTCATGTTCTCCCGCGAAAACTGCCAGTTCATCCACGCTCTTTGTTTTTGCAAGAGAAAGCATGGGACGGTCATGGCGCTCCTTCGGGAGGAAATCCACCGATTCATAGCCCACCTTCTGTGTAGGGCTTCCCGCCATTACAATGCCGGTTTCTTCTTCCAATCTGACAAGCTCGTCATATAATTTGTCGTATTCAAAATCCGAGAGGATACTCTCATCCTTGGCATAATAGCTTTCGGAGGCTTTGTTGAGTATCTCTATCAGTTCCTGCATTCTTTCCATAGTTTTTCCACTTCCTCATCAGAAAGTACTCTGTATTCACCGGGTTTCAGGCGATCCAGGGTTACGCTCAATACCCTTACCCTCTTAAGCTCCATTACCGTCTGATCCAGTGTCTTGCACATTCGGCGTATCTGACGGTTGAGTCCCTGGGTGAGGACGATCTTGAAGGTGTACTTTGACACTTTTGTCACTTTGCAGGGTCTTGTGGTCTTGTCAAGGTCTTTGATATAAACCCCTTTGCTCATCTTCTCGACGAATTCCGCATTGATGGGTTTGCTGACACGAACGATATATTCCTTCTCATGTCCGTTTTCACCCTTCATCATGGCCTGGATCAGATCCCCGTCGTTTGACATAAGAAGAAGTCCTTCAGAATCCTTATCAAGACGCCCCGCGTAGGTAACCCTTTCCTTATATCTTACAAGTTCCTTGACGGTAGCATCCGCATAGGGATCCCTCTCCGTGCAGGTAACTCCCACAGGCTTGTAATATGCAAGAACAACCTTATCTTCACTTGGTTTGATAAGCTTTGAGCCTATCTTTACCGAATCTCCGGGGAAGACCCTGTCTCCCGGTTCCGCGGGCTTTCCGTTTAAGGTAACATCTCCTTTTTCGATAAGTTTGTCCGCATCACGCCTTGAGCATACGCCGCAGGAAGCAATGTATTTATTTAATCTGATTCCGCTTTGTTCTTCCATGATCACTCCTCAATGACAAAAGAATATATGCAGCTTCCTCTGTAGAGTTTGGTATCCCATACAGCCTTTACTTCATATATATAACCGCCGTATTCCTCTCCGGATTCAGGCATGAAGGTGAATCCCCCTCCGGCCATGGGATTTATCTCCACCGGTTCAAATTCCTCGTAATCGTCATGATGCTCCAGCATGTCCCTTAATCTGTGGCCTTCTTCATTTTTATATTCCGGGTCCTCCGTCCAGTTTGAATAAGGATATCTGTTGAGATATACCATGAAGTCCGGTTTCTTAAAGGACTCAAAACGTATTATCACACCTTTGGCATCTTCATCAAAAGTGAATCTGTCGTCATAAGGGCCGTCTATGGCGGGCATACCCTTAAAATCCACGGATCCCCATTTTTCATCATCTATCGCGTATGCCCAGGACACATTATTCTTCCTGGCTTCAATGGTCTTGTCACCGTAAGTGATCAGAAGCTTTCCCGGCTCCTGCATCACCTCCGCGGGATCAAAGGTTATGGCTGTCTGATCCCCAGACCCTTCCGCTGTCTTATTTTTATGAGTACATCCTGCGAACGTTACCAGAAATGCACACACGAATAAGAGTGCTAAAACAAAATGTTTCTTCATTTCTCCCCTGCCTGTATTTCCTGTTCCTTTTGTTTCTCCATCCAGCATTTGTGGCACATGGCCCTGTAGCTGTCGTTTCCTCCGAGAAAGACCTGTTCACCCTTTGTTACGATCCTTCCCTTTTCGTCTATTCTGGCATTGACCGTTGCTTTCCTTCCGCAGGAGCATAAGGTCTTTATCTCCGTCAGGGAATCCGCAAGCTCCATAAGCCGCCTTGACCCGGGAAAGAAATTGGTCAGAAAGTCGGTTCTTAATCCGAAACAGAGTACGGGGATATCCTCAAAATCCACAAGATATCTCAGTTCGTCGATCTGCTCCGGTGTAAAAAACTGGGATTCGTCGGAAATGATGACATCGTGTTTCCCGGCATTTTTGTATTTTTCACGGATGCTGTGCCCGGGAGTGATGACCTCCGCCTTCGCTTCAAGTCCTATACGGCTCCGGATCATTTCGGCTCCGTCCCTGGTATCGGTACTGGGTTTAATAAGCCAGACCTTCATGCCAAGCTCTTCATAATTAAATTTGGTGATAAGTGCCTGAGCGGATTTGGAAGAGCCCATAGCGCCGAATTTGAAATACAATTTTGCCATTTCAGTACCCCGGTTCCTGTAATACATGATAATAATACGTTAATACGCACAATATTTTGTGCCATACTCTGAATAAGAATACCATATTAAGTTGGAATATTCCACCGCATTTTATTTCTCCTTGAAATGAAAAAATCATAATGCTATAATCCGCTAAGGGAATAATCCCCAACGATTTTTTTAAAGGAGGTCTTCATTATGAAGAAGTTTTTAGCACTTGTTCTTGCACTTACCATGATGGTTTCACTTTGTGCATGTAACAAAGGAGGCGAGTCAAAGGGCTCCGACTCTTACCGTATCGCTATGATCACCGACTCTGGTGACATCACCGATATGTCATTCAACCAGACAACATACGAGGCTTCAAAGGCATTCGCTGAGGCACACAATGCAGATTTTGCTTACTACAAGCCCACTGAGGATTCCAACGAAGCTCGTGTTGCTTCCTTCAACAATGCGGTTGCAGACGGTTACAACGTTATCGTTGTTCCCGGATTCCTTTTCGCATCCATGATCGAAACAGTTGCTACTGACAACCCCAATGTTACCATTATCGCTCTTGACGTTTCCGCAGGAGATTTCTCCGCAGGATATCAGATCCCCGCAAACGTTGTATGTTTCACATATCAGGAAGAGCTTGCAGGTTACATGGCAGGTTACGCTGTAGTTAAGGAAGGCTACAAGAAGCTCGGTTTCCTTGGCGGTATGGCAGTTCCCGCAGTTATCCGTTACGGCTTCGGATTTGTACAGGGTGCAAACGACGCAGCCAAAGAGCTCGGTATTGCAAGCGAAGTTGAAGTTAACTATGTATACGGCGGACAGTTCTTCGGCGACAGCGATATCACATCCGTTATGGATACATGGTATCAGGGCGGAACCGAGATCGTATTTGCATGCGGCGGCGGTATCTTCTCTTCTGCTTGTGAAGCAGCAATTAAGGTTGACGGCAAGGTTGTAGGTGTTGACGTAGACCAGGCCGGAACCATCGAAAGCCAGTACGGTGTTAAGGGTCTTTGCGTAACTTCCGCTATGAAGGGTCTTGCAGCTACCGTTACATCCACACTTCAGGGTGTATTCGACGGCAAGTGGGCAGATTACTCAGGAAAGGTTACAAACCTCGGTCTTGTTTCCGGTGACGATGCATCTCTTAACTATGTACAGCTTCCTACAGATACATGGACAATGACAAACTTCACCGTTGACGATTACAAGGCACTCGTTAAGGCTATGTACTCAGGTGAAGTAAGCGTAAGCAACGCTATCGACGCTGTTCCCGCTACAGACATCACCGTAACAATGTTCGATAACATCCACTGATCTTTGTTTCACGGAAGAATTCGGGGAAGGAGCATTCCTTCCCCGTTTTTTTTTATGGAGAAATGAGCGTCTTTGTGATAAATTTAATATATGGACATGTTGTCTGTAAAAATCCGTCCGGGATACCTTACGGTATCAATTTAAGCCGGATGCGATACATGGGATATGTATGGAAGATTATGTAATTGAGATGCTGCATATTACAAAGGAATTTCCCGGTATCATCGCCAACGACGATATCACGCTTCAGTTAAAGCGCGGTGAGATCCATGCACTTCTCGGAGAAAACGGAGCCGGCAAGTCCACTCTCATGAGTGTGTTGTTCGGACTCTATACTCCCGAAAAAGGAACGATCAAAAAGAACGGTAAGGAAGTAAAGATAAACAACCCCAACGACGCCACCGCTCTTGGTATCGGAATGGTCCACCAGCACTTCATGCTGGTAGATATCTTTTCCGTGCTCGATAACATCATTCTGGGTGCGGAGCCCAATAAGTGCGGCTTTCTTACCAAGAAGGAGGCCAAAAAGAAGGTCATGGACCTTTCCGAAAAATACGGTCTCAAAGTCGATCCCGATGCGCTCATCGAGGATATCACCGTAGGCATGCAGCAGCGAGTCGAGATATTAAAGATGCTCTACCGCGATAACGAAGTCCTTATCTTCGACGAGCCCACCGCGGTACTTACTCCCCAGGAGATCGACGAGCTGATGAAGATCATGAAGAATCTTGCGGCTGAAGGAAAGTCCATCCTCTTCATCACCCATAAGCTTAACGAGATCATGGAGGTTGCTGACCGCTGTACAATATTAAGAAAAGGAAAATACATCGGAACCGTGGACGTAAACAAGACCACCAAGGAGGAGCTTTCCACCATGATGGTCGGCCGCCACGTTAAATTTGCGGTGGACAAAGCCCCTGCAAATCCCGGTGCCGAAGTCTTAAAGGTCGAAAACCTCTGCATTAAGAGCAAGCTTCATTCAAAGGATGCTGTTCACAATGTTTCCTTTAACGTAAGAAAGGGCGAGATCGTCTGCATCGCAGGTATCGACGGAAACGGCCAGACCGAGTTTGTTTACGGCCTTACCGGCCTCGATGATATAAAAAGCGGAAAAATAATCCTCGACGGTGAAGATATCACCCATAAGAACATCAGATATAAAAATACCCACGGAATGAGCCACATTCCCGAGGACAGACATAAACACGGTCTGGTGCTTGACTACTCTCTTGAGGAGAACATGAGCCTTCAGAGATATTTTGAACCGGAGTTTTCAAAGGCAGGCTTCCTTAATAAGGATAAAATGCGCGAATACTCCGACAGACTTGCCACCGCCTTTGATGTCCGTTCATCCGAGGGTGCAAAGACCATCGTACGTTCCATGTCCGGCGGTAATCAGCAGAAGGCCATCGTTGCAAGGGAAATGGACAAGGATCACGATCTTCTTATTGCAGTCCAGCCCACCCGAGGCCTTGACGTAGGAGCTATCGAGTATATCCACACGGAAATAGTAAAACAAAGAGATGCAGGCTGTGCCATCCTCCTTGTTTCTTTAGAGCTTGATGAAGTAATGAACCTCTCAGACCGCATCCTTGTGATGTACGAAGGTGAGATCGTAGGCGAGCTCGATCCCAAGTCCACTACTCTTCAGGAACTGGGATTATATATGTCGGGCGCAAAGCGCGACAGGGTAAAGGAGGCGTAAAGATGAAAGAAAAAACTCCGTTTTTAAAAAGACCGGGAGTTCAGACGGCCCTTGCTTCCCTGCTCTGTGCCGTACTGGGAATACTCATCGGATTTATTGTTCTTCTTTTGATGAACCCCGCTCATGCCGCAGAAGGCATGTGGGCAATACTTAAAAACTTCTTTAAGTACAGCAACAACACAAAAAACCTTATGTATTACTTCGGATCCACCCTTGTTAAGTCCGTTCCCGTAATACTCTGCGCAGAGGCGATCCTTTTTGCTTACAAGGCAGGCCTTTTCAATATCGGTGCCGCAGGTCAGTATACCGTTGGTATTCTGGCATGTGTTTACACAGCGGTTGCCCTTCACTGGAACTGGTTCTTTGCATTGCTGGCAGCCATCGTTGCCGGCGCGGTATGGGGACTTCTGGGCGGTATCGTTAAGGCGTTCTTTAACGTTAACGAGGTTATAGCAGGTATCATGCTTAACTGGATAGGCCTTTATCTCACGAATATCGTTCTGGGCCGTGAAACCGTAATGGACACCACCAAGTCCGAGACCTACGAGATCGTAAAGGTCAATCCTTCGGGAACTCTTCCCGGATTCCTTCAGGGACTTTTCGGAGGCAACCAGTATATGACCATTGCAATTCCCCTGGCCGTAATCATTGCGATCCTTATAAAGATAGTTCTTAACAAAACGACCTTCGGTTATGAATTAAAGGCTACGGGTTACAACAAGGAAGCCGCAAGATACGCCGGCATGAATGCAAAGAGGAACATCGTTCTCACACTTGTGATCTCCGGTGCCATCTCCGGTCTTGCCGCAGGAAGCTACTACCTTACGGGTATCGAGCATTTCAAGATCGCATCCTCGGTTCCCGGCATGGGCTTTAACGGAATCGCCGTTGCTTTCCTTGGGGGCCTTGATCCCATCGGCGCCATCGTTGCGGGATTGTTCGTTGAATACATAACCCTTGGCGGCCAGTACCTGAACACCAACTATTTCAATCCCCAGGTTGCGGATCTGATGGTATCGATCATCATTTACCTCTGCGGATTCGTGCTTTTCATAAAGCACATCTTCAATAAAAACAAAGCATCCGTCGGTGCAGTTAATGCCAATGCTGTAACGGATGCGGATGCCGCGGCCAATGAAGCCGCAAAATCAGCAATAGAAAAAACAAAAACCCCGGATACGGGCGCTGAAAAGGAGGTGTAGGATATGCTGTTACTTTTACAATACACTCTCATCTTCTCATCGGTGCTTATCCTTGTAGCCCTCGGAGGAATGTTCTCCGAACGAAGCGGTATCATAAACCTCGGACTTGAAGGCATTATGGTATTCGGCGCAATGGCCGGTGCAATGGTCATGGTGCTCCTTCCCGAATCGACCCCCAAGGCAGTACTCATAATTTTGACTCTGGCTGCTTCTGCAATAATGGGAATGCTTGCTTCACTGTTCATCGCAGTAGCCTGCATCAACTTTAAAGCGGACCAGACCCTTATCGGAACCGCGGTAAACATGCTTGCCACCGCTTCCGTAACGGTAATTGTCAAAGCCTTTAACACAAAAAGATCCGGCGGAACCGACTTCTCCGCAAAGCTTGACTATGTATCCGGACACAACAAATTCGTGTTCAATGCAGGAAAACTTCAGTTAAGCTGGTTCATCATCGTAGCCGCTGTTCTTCTTGTATGTGCGACGGTACTCTTCTACAAAACCAAATTTGCTCTCAGATTAAGGGCATGCGGAGAGCATCCTCAGGCAGCGGATTCAGTTGGTATCAACGTATTTAAGATGCGTTATGCGGGAGTACTTATGTCGGGCTTCTTAGCCGGCATAGGAGGCATCATCTACATAGCCGCAGCCAACTCCACATGGCACTTCAACTATGGTGTTGCAGGCGCAGGTTTCCTTGCTCTGGCAGTTATGATCTTCGGTCAGTGGAAACCCGAACGTATCGCCTGGGCCGCAGTGCTCTTTGCGATATTCAAGTCACTTTCAAATGTATATATGGGTATCGGATTCTTATCCGCTCTTCCCATCACCGGAACGGTCTATAACATGTTCCCCTATATCGTATCCCTGCTGGTACTGGTCTTCACTTCGGGAAAGTCCAGAGCTCCCAAGGCGGAAGGTATTCCTTACGACAAGGGATCGAGATAAATATCAAAGCAAAAGCCCCAACCGAAAGGTTGGGGCTTTTCCTTTATCATCGTTTTGTATTAAACAATACCCTGAGCCTTCATTGCATCTGCAACCTTTAAGAAGCCCGCAATGTTTGCGCCTGCAACATAGTCGCCGGCTTTGCCGTACTTCTTAGCCGCATCATCAAGGTTATGGAAGATGTTGACCATGATGTTCTTAAGCTTGGAATCAACCTCTTCGAAGGTCCATGAAAGACGCTCGGAGTTCTGGCTCATCTCAAGTGCGGAAGTAGCAACACCGCCTGCGTTTGCTGCTTTACCGGGAACGAAGTAAACCTTGTTCTCCTGTAAGTACTGTGTAGCCTCAAGTGTGGTAGGCATGTTAGCACCTTCACAAACTGCGATCACACCATTTGCAACAAGTGTCTTTGCATCGTCGAGGTTAAGCTCGTTCTGTGTAGCACAAGGAAGAGCGATATCAACCTTAACTGACCACTGGTTTGTTCCTTCTGCCTTCTTGTCATGATACTGAGCTGAAGGACGCTTTGCAGCATATTCTGTAAGACGTGCACGGTTAACTTCCTTAACTTCCTTAAGAAGATCTACATCGATTCCTTCGGGATCATAAACCCAGCCTGTGGAGTCTGAGCATGTAACAGGCTTTGCGCCTAACTGCTGAGCCTTCTGGATAGCATAGATTGCAACGTTACCTGAACCGGAAACTGCAACGGTCTTGCCAGCAATGTCAACGCCGTTGGACTTAAGCATTTCCTCTGTCATATAAAGAAGTCCGTAACCTGTAGCCTCGGTTCTTGCAAGGGATCCGCCGTAGCTTAAGCCCTTACCCGTAAGAACGCCCTCGTAAAGACCTGTAAGTCTCTTGTACTGACCGTACATGAAACCGATCTCTCTTGCGCCTGTACCGATGTCACCAGCAGGAACGTCTGTGTCTGCACCGATATATTTGAATAACTCTGTCATGAAGCTCTGGCAGAAAGCCATAACTTCGCGGTCTGACTTACCCTTGGGATCAAAGTCGGAACCACCCTTACCACCGCCGATGGGAAGACCGGTAAGAGAATTCTTAAAGATCTGCTCAAAACCAAGGAACTTGATGATACCAAGGTTAACCGAAGGGTGAAGTCTTAAACCTCCCTTGTAAGGACCGATAGCGCTGTTGAACTGAATACGATATCCGTTGTTAACCTGAACCTGTCCCTTGTCATCAACCCACGGAACACGGAAAAGAAGCTGTCTCTCGGGAGTGGTAAGTCTCTCAAGCAAAGCGTCCCTTCTGTACTCTTCTTCATTGGCTTCGATAACTACACGTAATGATTCCAAAACTTCCTTTACAGCCTGGTGAAATTCGGGCTGAGCGGGATTCTGTGCTACGACTCTCTCGTAGGTCTCGTCAACATATGACATATGTTTATCCTCCTGAAAAAATGTTTGCATTGGCTTTTTGCTATATGCAAGTATACAAGAATACATTTATCCGTGTCAATAATAATTTATCAATTTAAAGCATTAATTTATCACATCAAAAAATCCCGTGCCTTTCGGCACGGGATCATCACTCAATTTCTTATTTCTTCTCTGTAAATTCGGTCTTTACGTAAGCTACGCTTCCGTTATATTTGATCTTTGACCAGCCGTCCTTCTCCTCGATAAGCTCGGCGGTATCGCCCTCGCTTAAGATACCGAGTTTCTCGGCGGTTGCACTTGGTGAACTTCTTACATTAAGAGCGCTGATGGCAATGATGTAGCTTGCGGTCTCGTAATTGCTTGCGTCCTCAACCTCGGTAAGATACTCGGATTTGATATATGCCTCGGTTCCGTCAAAGTCGATCTTGGTCCATCCGTTGTTCATGACTTCAAGCGCAAGATACACGGCACCTTCCGAAGCGGTTCCTACCCTGTCTGCGGTAACGCTGGCGGACTTTCTTACATTTACCCTCTCAGTGGTCTTAACACGAAGGATCTTGTTTTCTTCGGGATGGATTGCATAGTAATCCGGATCGTTCTGTTCCTCCGCAAGGCGCTTGGCCTCCTCTTCCTCCTCAAGCTTGGCAAGTGCCACCGCTTCTTCGGTAAGAGTCTCTCCCACGGATGAATCGATCTCAACCGAGATCTGTGCCCAATACTCCTTAAGCTCTTCGTTTTCATCCATAAGTTCGGTGTACTGAACATTGACGGTATTCTGAAGATCGATGACATCAGCCTGAAGGATCACGTTTGAGATATATGCGGATTCTTCCGACGAAAGCTCGGCGGTATTGATATAGAACTCGCCTTCTTCGTTCTTACATACGTAAAAGCCCTGAAGGCCGGGAGTTGACACATTCGTCTCTTTAAGATACACATCAACCGACACATAGGCAATGTATGTATCCTGATAGGGGCCGGGCTTTGTGTATACGCAGACATTGTCATATCTGTCGATATAAGGGCCCATTGCCTGAAGCCTTAAGGACTCGGTCTCGGATACGGTTCCCTGAATCGCTTCAAGGGCTTCAATATCCGCATTTCCGAGAGCGTCATAGTACCTGACAAACATATCGTTTATCTCAGGGTACTTGTCCACCTCGAACTCGATCTCCATAACCTCGGCAACTTCTGTTTTTGATTCCTGTAAAGCCTCTTCGGCTTCTTTTTCCGCGGCAAGGACTTTGCTCCTGGCCGTAAGTGAGATCAACGCCGTGGCACCGATACATATGAGTAAGATTATGGGAAGGATCACCCTTCCGTAATCCGTGATCCACTCCTTTATAAGTATCAGTATATCCACCAGGCCTGACCTGACGGATGCGACGCTTTCCTTAACGGAAATATGGTCTCTCAATTGTTTTTCTTTCTTCATACTCGTATATCCCAATAGTCCGGTGGACATTTCCACATGCAACCGACAGGAATCGAACCTGCATCAAAGGCGTCGGAGGCCTCCGTTCTATCCATTATACTACGGTTGCGTAAAATTTTCCCGATGGTCCAAACTTTGTTTTTCAGACCATCGGGAAGTATTTTATCATAATGAAGGTTTATTGTCCAGTAACCGGAGTTTCTCCAAAAGACTCGAAAGCTTCCTCTGCCCGATGGTAAACTTGACAGATTTGCTGCCGGCAGTCTTTGAAGATAAGGAACTTATGATTATTGTTCCCTTGCCTCTTGAAATATTGTTTGCATAGGAAACGGTATAATCAACGTCCCGTTTCAATCCAAGATCGGAAAGAGTCACCCAGGTCTTATCTACCTTTACCCAGACATCAAATTCAGGGAATACACCGACCCCTGTATATTCCATGGTCGGAACATTCTTTTTGATGTTGCCTGCCATTGTGATCTTTGCCTTGCTAAGATCATATATTCCCGTTCCGGTCTTTCTGATACTGTAGCATTTCGGGGCACGAACCTCAACCGCTTCATAGTTGCCTTTACCCTTAACGATAACGTCCACCCAGGTGACATCCGATTCAAGAACAAGCTTTCGTTCGTTCGTAATATCTTTTCCGTCTATCAGATATGTGACCGTATAATCCTCGCTGCCAAGGAGTTCACCGTCTTTTGTAACGATAGGCGCAGATGTGTATTTTCCCGGCTTTTTGTATATCATATCGGTGGCATTAACGGTTACGATCTTTGAATTAAACGCAGCAGGTACGATCTTAAATGTCTTTGTCAAAGATCTTCTGCCCTTGTAATTGCCGGTAAAGGACACCGTATATTTTGCTTTATCTGTAACGGACTTATTTGATGAATAAGTTACTTTGTAGTCTCTGCCGGCAATGAGCTGCCTTTTGATCCCGCCGAATTCGCTTGTAACGGCAACTTTGGGCTTAGCCCCCTGCTTTCTGTAACTCACGAAGGACTCCGCAAGCAAAACAGTTACCGTGGATCTGTCCTTATCGGGCTTTATCTTAAAAGTCTTTGTAGAAGTACCGGTATAACCGTTCTTACCGATAACGGTCACCTTTGCGGTGCCTGCATTCACATTGGCCGAATATACCGTATCATAATCGGTGGGCTCAAGCTTAGCGCCTGTACCGTCAGTAACAACAAGTTCCGTTCCGTCTGAAAGTATCTGCTCCGACCCGTCATATACGCGACTTACCCCTGATTTGACAGTGGCTTTGACAGAATTATTCTTGACTTCTTTTGCGGTCAGAACCGTTACATCCGCTTCAACAATGGAGCCGGAGAAATTGCCTTTACCGATGATCGTAAGTTTTCTGTCCGATGTAAGATCTGCTTCACTGAATTTTAAACTGCCGGTCTTACTCTTAAGCAAAAAATCCTTGCTTGTAAGCTTATAAGAGCCGTAATACATAACAGGACTTGCCTTGTCCCCGCTCTTTACCTTGATCTCACTAAGCCTTATATCAGGTGAAGGTGTCGCATCCGTACCGTTACCGATGCTCACCGGAAGTATGTAAAAACGAAGCTTCTTTGTTCCCTTATAGTCGCCCTTTCCTGTAATGGTCAAAGTTGCGGGTTTGCCCTTTTTATCAACGTTTACATTATTGGAATACTTGATCGTATAATCGATGTTTTCCGTTAATACAACCGCCTTACCTTCCCGGCGATTAACAACCGTTATAGCCGGCTCTATCTTGCTGCCTGTATAGAAGTGCTCATATCTTCCCGCACCTGCATTGTATGAAAGTCCGTCATTAAAAACAAAGGATACTTCCAGACCCTCTTCCGGCATCTCCTCCCATCCTGCGAAAACAGATGTATCGGCGGTAATGGATCTGTTAAAATCAAATTTCTTTGAGCAAACCGCATCTTCATACCATCCGGTAAATACACGCTCAGGATCTGTGGGATCTTCGGGCCTGACAGCCTTCTTTCCCCTTTGAACCTTCTGAGGGGATATGCTGTTTCCGAAGCCACACATAACAAAGTCTACTGAACAGAGGGTTACATTACCCTTTATCCATTTTGCATATATGGTTATATCCGATGTTATAAACGAATTGAAGTTGTAGGCTATCGTACATTTTTCGTCACTGTACCAGCCGGCAAAAGTAAAGCCTTCTTCAGTGGGATCCGCGGGTTTCATAAGGACAGACCCGTCTTTTACGATCACATCAGCCTTTTCCCCGTGGCCTTTCAGATCAAACTTCACCCTGTGATCTGCTTTCGCCTTCCCGATCATAACGTTATCTGCAATTGAGCCAAACCGATCAAAAATGTTCTTTTTATCATCAGAGAGTCTGCCGCCTTCAGGCAGGAGCAACCGAAGCCCTTCATCGATGATTATCTCACCGTATTCAACCGATAAGCCAACAGTCTCAACACTGCCGTCATTGATAATAATACTCTTCTTTGCATCTAACCCGTAATTGTCTTTACCACCGCGCAGTTTGACATTTCCGTTTATAACAATGTTCCCATCAGCAGTCCTTATAGCGGATCCTTTTTCAGAGATGGCATACATATTGCCATTTATCTCTATATCACCGGTTGCCAGTACCGGAATAGAATATGTATGCAATTCGATATCACCGTTGATCACAAGTTTTCCGGAAGCAGTATTGCTAAGGTAGATTCCATAGTCAGCATTACTGTCATAAAATGAGGCATTCCCGTTGATGGTAAGATCTCCTTTCGGATTCATCTCATCCCTAAAACAACAGATCAGCTGTTTTTGATCATATATACCATAAGAATATCCCTCAACACCTGTAACTTTACCGGTAAATGTCAGCGTATGTGTATCCGGGTCATAGGAAGCCGAACCTCCCCCGAGAATGCCCGGAATGGCATCTTTATTGTTACTGTTAACCTGGTATCTTCCCACATACAGACCATACCACACCTCGGCATATTCTTTTTCAATATGGATCTTCTTTGCGTATGTGGTCCCGTCAGCTTCCAATATTTCATTTTGCCCGGAATTGACAGAGCCCCCTGCGGGTATAATGAATACTGAATTGGCCTCATCAATATCAATTAATTCGGCATTAACAGCTCTTTTATCGCCTTCGGCAATTATCTTTCCCGATGTAAAATATAATCTTGAAACCCATATGGCACTTGAATCTTTTTTAGTACATTTTGCCCTGACTTCACCATTGTCTATATCGAGCTGTCCCCAGCCATCGGCCAGCGCTTTTATGGCACAATCTCCGCCTGAGGTTGCATCAAGAACACCGCCGTTTTCCACATAGATAGGACGATATTCGGAGCATACGGCACATTCTGTTCCGGATACGGTTATATTACCTTCAATATCAATATCCATTTCCGAATATATGCCGTTTGAACATTCTTTGTTTGTAAATTGGGCATCTCCTCTTATGAGGATAGGTACCATTGAATATATATAATATGATTTACCGTCACCGTCTGTATACAGTGAATCTGTACCTGTAACATTACCTTCAAAAGTAAGGATCATTCGCCCCGAATACTCTGCATCTTCCGCTGCTTTAAGGCTTCCGCCGCCTTTTATGCCCGGAACTTTGTCCATATTAAGGCTTGTGAGTCTTTCTCCGCCTATCCAGATATCGTACTGCTTTCCTCTTGCATCGATTATGTTTACTTCGGATATATTTGTTGCTCCGCTTGAGTCGGCAATAGTTTTTCCCGCAGTGTCAACACTTCCTCCTTCAGGCTCTTTTATTTTCATATTATCCGAGAGTTCAAGTTTGGTCACTGCTTCCAGGGCTGCGCCCGCATCGGATTTCACATTAAGGTTTATAGCATCTACATATATCTCGTCAGCCGTCACCGCAGTGTCGGCACTGCTTAGATCCAGTTCTCCCTGTATCGTAAGTTTACCGGAACATCCTATAACATGATCCACATCGGTATCCTTCACATATGCATTACCCGTAACTATAAGATCTCCGTCGCAGTATATCTTGTAGGTTTCCCCTGAAACTGTATATGCGCCTGTGATCCCGCCAACATCTTCACAATTAAGAATGTTCTTTTCAGGATCATATTGGACATATCCGATGAGGTTTCCCTCTTTTATGGCTATCCCCTCACTTAAGGACCGAGCGTTCTCACTATTAATCTGTACACCTCCCACCCAAAGAGAATACCAGTCGGGATGATAAACAAAAATATAGTTAGAAACTGTTCCATTCTTGTCTACGATATCGGTTTTCTGATCATTAAGCCTGTCGTAAGAAAGATATGTTTTGTCACTAAGGATTATCTCTTTATCACTGTGCACTCCCGAATTACCCTTTGGAACGAATACATGAAGATACCCTCCGTTAAAGGTTATGGTCCCGTTGTCACCGGATACGATCCCTTGCGCGCTTTTATATTTGTCATATTGGTTGGCGACTAACTCAGTACTTCCTCCGTTTTGGATATAACTAAAGCTGCCGGAGCCGCCTATACATATTGTCCCCTCGCCTGAAGCTGATACTTCGATCGTCCCTCCGTTAATCTGCACTTTTGTGCGGGCGTACAAGGCGAAAGAGTAATCTCCTTCGGTGCGTGCACTTACAGTACTGCCTTCATTTATGATCAACTCATCGGCCTCTATTGCATGAGCATTCTCGGCAATTGCACTGGCGGTAATTTTTCCGTTGATCTCCAGTGTCCCGGTGGCGTGCACAGCACGAGTCATTCTCGACCTGACATCAATTTCGGCATCTTTGTCTATGATAAGTTTGTTATTATCCCAATCGCCTATTCCGTAATCGAAATCACCGTCCATGTAACTGCGAATGCTCGCTTTACCTTTTAATGTAATATCTTTATCTACGCCACGCCCGATGTACAGAAAATCTGTCTGGCCGGTAAGTGTTGTATGTACGCTCTTTACATCTTTAAAATCCGTAAAGGTTATGGTGCCGGAGGCAGGATCATAATCTGCATATCCCTCATCAGATCTGTCATATATACGTGTCTTTGTCGTTGAAAACTGTTCCTCACCGATCCATATTCCGTATCCGCTGTCTTTGGGATCGGTAGCCGTATACGTCTCTTCTTCATTGTCTGATACGGAAGGCTCCTCCACCGTATCTTCATTTTCAGATACAGCTATGTCCTCCCCGGAAACATCCGATGTTTTTACAGCTATGTCCTCCCCGGAAACATCCTGAACCTTAGAATCGCTCTCTTCATAGACTGTCTCATAAAGGTTACTTCCGTTCTCTTCCAAAAACGTTTCCGATGCTGTTGCAGAAATCACGTTTCCAAGGAACAATACCGCTGTCATAAACAAAGCAATAATCTTTTTCATTTCCCACCTCCACAGTTTTTTAATTAAGATATTATATCTCCCCTTCCGGCTTTTCGTTACCGCCAAATGGCCGTATTTTTATATAAATCCGATCAAAAAAGGAGCGGCCGCATCATTACAGCCACTCCTTATACTTGCATCCCTTATGCAGAATATATGCCGGATACGCACTTATCCTGTCTTTTAAATATATATATGTTGTCGGAAAGCACTTCCGAAGGCCTTACCTCCGTTGCATTCACTTCTCTCACCATATCAATAAGATAGGAAGGATCCGCCTCATCATAAGCCGGAACAAGAATAAGTTCGTGTATCGAGCAGGGGATTATGTAAAGATCCGTGTCCATCTCCTTTGCAAACTCGGAGAGCTTCTGTGTATAGAGTATACCTGTGGCTCCGTAGAAACGATCCCTGTTTGTGAGCACATACATCGGTGCCTGACTTGAGGCTTTCAGATCCTCCATGGCACTTTCATAGATCGCGCTTCCGGGAACATACCGTTCTGAAAGAAGCTCCATAAGGACCTCGTTTATATTGAATAACCTGACCTCAAACATTCTCTCCGTATTCTTTAATGCCGTATCGTAAAGCTCCGACTTTGATACCTTCCACATATCAAACAGCTCGTTCTTAATAAGTATCGACCCGCTTCCGTCCTTTGAATACTCCACCAGGACGTAAAACAAAACGCAGAGATCCAGCACCTTTACACAGGGGCAATCCTTTATGATCTCCGAATTCATGGAATAATTGACTACCTTGCAGTATATGCGGTCCTTTATCTTTGAATAATCGTCAAAATCGTTGGGATCGGGCTCAAAAGAAGGGGTGTCAGCCCTGAATATATCCGCAAGTTCATCGGCGATACATTCGATCCTTTTTCCCTTCCTCATCTCCTCGTAAAAGGACTCAAGATAGACCGTAGGACAGACATTGGCCCCCTTCTTTGCAAAAGAGATCCCCGTATGTACGATCCCGTTATTCTTGGTCACGTCGGAAGCCCTGAAGATATACTCCTCCCCCAGTCTGTTTCCCACTTCTTCATGCATCAGATCTTTAAATTCGTTAATAGTCATTGTAATCCTCCAATAATCAAAAATTGACAAAAAAGTGGAGACAACTTACGCTGTCTCCACGGACTACACAATGACCGTAACAAAGCTTATGCTCTGGAAAGATACTCACCTGTACGTGTATCGATCTTGATCTTATCTCCTGTGTTAACAAAGAGAGGAACTGCAACCTGAGCACCTGTCTCTACGATAGCGGGCTTGGATGCGCCTGTAGCGGTATCACCCTTGAAGCCTGGCTCGGTCTCGGTGATCTCAAGTTCAACGAACAACGGAGGCTCTACGGAGAAGATCTTGCCGTCGTGAGCAAGAACCTTACATACTTCGTTCTCCTTAACGAACTTAAGGCTGTCGCCTACTGCATCTGCAGAAAGAGCAACCTGCTCGTAATCCTCTGTATTCATGAAATAGAAAAGATCTCCGTCGTTGTAGAGATACTGCATATCCATTCTGTCGATACGAGCCTGAGGGAACTTCTCCTGAGGACGGAAGGATGTTTCAACAACACCGCCGTCAATGATGTTCTTTAACTTCGTACGAACAAATGCAGCTCCCTTACCGGGCTTAACATGCTGGAAATCGATAATCTGATAAATAGAGTTGTTGTACTCAATAGTAACGCCGTTCTTAAAACTTCCTGCGTCGATCATAAAATATCCTCCTGATATGAAAAACAAAATAATTCCTAATAAGTTTATATGAAAGTCACACTTTTGGCAACACTTTTTTAATGCTCTTCAACTATTTTTTCTTCATTTTTTTCTTTTTCTCCGACGAAGACCAGCGCAGCCATCAAAAACGACGTAAGTATCCAGGGATAAACATATCTGTACTGAACCACAGGTCCGAAGAACATGGTTCCGATGTACATGACGGGGAAGGCGGTAAAGCCCAGTTTTGTCCATTCCTTCTTATATAAGAACAACAAGGCCGCAAACAGCGTAAGCAGCGTGTAGAACGCAGGCTTGAACAGAAGGTTCAATACCGGCCATCTGAGTACATCGTTTCGACTGATCATTTTCTCATAGAATGAATAAACGCCCGGAAGCTTTGCATCATGCCTGATCTCCTCTACCGCCCATGATTCGGAAGAATAATAGGTATAGATGATACCCATGTTTCCTTCAAGCCCCTCTCCCAGCACGTTTGCGTAGGAAGTGTCGTCGATGAACCAGAAGCCCCTGGTGGTATCCAGGAAGGAATCGATATACTGATCGGGGTATTTAAGTCCGACAGAGATCCAGTCACTTAAGAGAGTGCCCATCTTTCCGTCGATACTGTCATAATATGTGTAGGCAAGCATGTTCTTAAGGGGATCGGAAATTGCGGGGTTGTAATTTCCCCAATACTCCTTGGGAACGTACTTGTTTATGGTCTCTGCCACATCATCCGGAAGTGAGTCCCTGTTGTAAGTGACGGTCCTTCCGAAGGCCTGAACGACAACGCTCAGCATCTCGATACTGTTGGTCCCGTGCTGATCGTGTATGATCACATCTCTCAAAAGCGCAATACCGCCCACATTTCCCAGATAGATGAGCACTGTCATGGCAAGGATCACAAGCTTGTATCTCTTCTTAACAAATATAACAAGAAGAAGTCCCGCGGCAATAACGGCGTAAACAAAATTGTTGCGCCACAGACAGGACATTGCCCCGGTCAGAACGATCGCAATGTCCAATCCGATCTTCTTTCCCTTTGATCCATCATCGCAAAGAACAAATCTCACAATTCCAAGGGCCACAAATACCACAAACAGATCAGAAAAAACAACGTCCTTCGTGGTACAAAGTACCATCACCGGATTAGTGGGACATAAGGCAAGGATAAGAGTCGTTGCGACGGAAACCCACTTTCTCGGAATGAGCCTTGACACCACCGTCACAAGGTAAGCATAGGCTGCGCTTGAAAGAAGCATGTGGGTTATTCCCATAAGCGCCATTCCCGCCTGAACATTGCCCATGGCCTTTCCGATCTTGTAAAAGGCTGCGATCATCATGGTTGAAAGATAAGGATGGTGCATCCAGTAATCCGGAAATCCCCCTTCCGCCATAAGCACCTGTGCATGGAAGTCATATGACAATATCATGGGATAGTACGCAAGAAACGCGGGAATATAAGCCACAAAGATCACCGCCCATGCGATGAAAAATATCTTTCCGACATTTATATCACCTTTCTTAGCGAGCTTGATAAGCTTTATATTCTCACAATAATAAAATGCAAGATAAAACAGCGGATAAAGAATGGGAAGGAAGGCAGCCGAGCGCACAAGCATCATCAGTTTTCCGCTCATTCCCGGATCCGTATAGCCCCTGTACTGAAGTTCATATCCCGCTACAAGAGTAAGCGCGAACAAGATCCCGGCAATACAGGAAAATACCGAACGCTTCTTATATTTCTCATCCTTTGTTTTTCTCACAAACTTGCAAAAGAAAAACAAAAGCACCGTATCGGCAGCATAGACCGCTGTAAGAACAAAGCCCCACGCAGCTCCGTAATCAGCAGAAAGCCCCATCAGAAATCCTGCCTGAACAGTTCCGATAAATGCAAGTACAAGTATCATGGCCGTACCAAACAGGGGCATTTCTATCACTTTTTTAAAATCGATGATCCTTTTCTTTTTACTCACTTTGATTACCCCAACCCCTTATTTCAGTCTTTCCTTTACGATCTCCATTGCGTGAACATAGCCCTGCACGCCCTCTCCCGCAAGTTTGACATCGCAGGCAGGGGCCGTGACGGAGATCTTTCTGAAGTCCTCTCTGTTATCAACATCCGAGATATGGATCTCAACCTTCGGAAAATGAAGGATCTCAAGAGCGTCGTGGATAGCGTAGCTGTAATGGGTGTATGCCCCGGGATTGATGACCAGCCCAACGGTTCCGTCACTTAAAGCCTCCTGAAGCCTGTCTATGATGGCTCCCTCATGATTGCTCTGATAGCACTCGACCTCAAATCCAAGCTCCGCTCCCTTCTTTGTAAGCATCTCACAAAGAGCTGCATAATCCGTGGATCCGTAAACATTTTTATCCCTGAATCCCAGCATGTTGAGATTCGGTCCGTTAACAACAAGAAGTTTCATATATGTTCCTTTCATAGGTTTTCTGCACAAAAAAGGCGTCCTCCCACGGAGAACGCCCTAATTATATCACATATTTCTTACTTTAAGAACACCTGTCCGTCTTCATTTGCGAACTGGCTCTGAAGATCCTGTGCAGAACCTACAAAATACTGGTAATCCTCAAGGATCTTATCCTTTCTCATATCTGAGATAGCTTTCTGCATATCAAGGTTTCCGATCTCGCTGTCGGAACCGATGTAGGAATAATCGTCTCCCGTATTGAAGCTTAAGGAAACATCCTCAAGATTTGCAGACCGGCTTCTGGTATCCTCTTTAACTGCAAGGTCATCCCTGACCGGTGTACTTATGGGAGAACTTTCGACTTCCTGTCTGAGTCCGGACTGCTCGGCGATCTTCGCTTCGTCCTGCTTCTTAACGGTTTCGATATCAACACTGGGAATGTCGGTAACTCTGTAATTGGCGAATCCGCCGTATCCTATTCCGTTAATTGCCATAAGCTCACCTCCTTCTTTGATAGTATGGAAAAGCAACTGCTATAGTTTACATAAACTTATTACATAAGTCATTATAGAACATCCTGTTCCTTTTGACAATATCTATATCGGCTGAAAGGTGAAAAACTTAAGGGCACAAAAAGAAAAATTTTGCGCCCTTTTAAAACTTTATTGATATTTTGTTCTTGCTGCTTCCATAAGCTGTGCGGTATAAGGGTCCTTGTGGTGGAAATAAACTTCCTCCCGGTCTCCCATCTCCACGATCTTTCCGGATTTCATGACCATGACTCTGTCGCAGAGATCAAAGATGACTCTCAGATCATGGGAAATGAATAAAATGGAAAGGTTCAGTTCCTTGTGAAGCTTCTTTAAAAGATCCAGTATCTGCTTCTGGACCGTTACATCCAGTGCCGACACGGGTTCGTCCGCAATAAGAAAACGGGGTTCCTGCATAAGGCTTGCCGCGATGCACACTCGCTGTCTCTGTCCGCCGGAAAGCTCGTTTGGATATCTGGTTAAGAACTCCTCCGGAAGATCAACCTTCTTAAGCATATCCTTTACACGTCTCTCCCGCTCCTCCTTTGAGAAATGGCCTCTCACCCTTATGGGCTCCTCAAGGATAAATCCGATGGTCTTTGCGGGATTAAGAGAGCCTGCGGGATCCTGGAATACCATCTGGGGACGTTTGTAATAATGCCTGATCTCACCCGTCACACCCTTTTTCTGAATACCCAGTATCGCTCTTGACAGAGTAGACTTTCCGCAGCCGGATTCTCCCGCAAGGCCTAAGATCTCTCCTTCCTTAACATCGAAGGAAACATCGTTTACAGCGTAAAAAGGCTTTTTATTCTTTTTAAACTCTACGGTCAGATTCCGTACTTCCAATACGTTGCTCATTTTCTCTCCGAAAAGGGATTCTTCGGTATTGCGGCTATAAGTCCCTTTGTGTACTCTTCCTTCGGGTTGTTAAACACTTCCTCGCAGATACCGCTTTCCACAACAAGACCGTCCTTCATTACGATGACTCTCTCGCAAAGGGTATTTACAAGGCTTAGATCATGGGAAATAAATAAAATTGCGGTTCCTCTTTCCCTGTTTATCTTCTTAAGCAGTTCCACGATCTGGGCCTGAATGGTCACGTCAAGGGCCGTTGTGGGCTCGTCCGCAATAAGAAGCCTTGGCTCGCTTATCATGGCCGCAGCGATCATGGCACGCTGTCTCATACCGCCGGAAAGCTCGTGAGGGAAGCTGTTGTAAACAGCTTCGGGATCGTCAAGTTCCACATCCGCCAGGGCCTTAAGGGCACGTTCGCGCCTCTCCGCCTTGTCCATGGTGGTATGGATGCGTAAGCTTTCCTCCACCTGCCAGCCCACCCTTCTTATGGGATTAAGGCTTGTAAGGGGCTCCTGAAAGATCATGCTTATCTCATAGCCCTGTATCTTTCTTAAGACCTTTCTTGGGCAGTTAAGAAGACTCACACCCTCAAAGATGATGTGCCCGCTCTTCTCCATATCGTGGCGGCTCAATAACCCCGCGATGGCCAGAGCGGACATGGATTTACCGGAACCGGACTCGCCCACGATACCAAGGATATCTCCACGGTCCATCTCAAAATCCACATCCTTTACGGGAATGGTATTTCCACGTCTGTCGTTTATTTTTATGTTCAGATCTTCAACTTTCAGCATCAATGCTTTTTACCCACCGTATCTCCCAATAGGGAAAAACCTAGTATCATAAGAACAATAACAAGTCCGGGAAAGATCGCAGACATGGGACTTGTGTAAATGTATGCCTGTGCTTCGGAAAGCATCCTTCCAAGGCTTGGCTCCGGGGGCTGAACGCCTATGCCCAGATAACTCATTCCCGCCTCTGCCAGCACCGCATTGTTAAATCCGATGATCACGGTAGAAAGAAGGACTGTCTTTAAGTTCGGAAGTATATGTACCACCAGGATCCTCAGATCACTTGCTCCGTAGAGCTTTACACTCAAAACATAATCGAGGTTCCTGATCTTTAAGACCTCGCCCCTTACGACACGGGCGAAGCTTGGTATGAACGCAATGCCGAGAGCGGCGATCAGCTGGTACTTGCCGGGTCCGAATATACCGATGATGACCAGTGCAAGAAGGATCGAAGGAAATGCCAGCATCGCATCGTTGAACCTCATAAGGATCTCATCAAGCCAACCTCCGAAGTATCCGGTGATCATTCCAAGGATGGTTCCGAAGAAAACGCCTATAAAAACAACACTTGCGGCAATGAACATGGTCTCCCTTATTCCTATAAGGACCCTTGAGAACACATCCCTTCCGAACTGGTCGCAGCCGAAGAAATGTGAAAAAGAAACCTTCGCAAACTTTGCGCCTGAATCCATTGCATAGGGATCGTAAGGAGTTTTGATCATTCCCCATAAAGTAAGAAGAACAATGATCCCGGTGATCACAAGGCCCGTTATGAATTTGCTTTTTTTCGACTTATCCATAAGGCCTCCTATACATTTATGCGCGGATCGAACTTATGATAAAGAAGATCCACGATGAGATTGCTCAAGACAACAAAGAACGCCAAAAGAAGGATTATCGCCTCGATAACGGGATAATCACGACCGGATATTGAGGAAAGAAGGATCCTTCCCATTCCCGGTACGGAAAATACCTGCTCGACGATTATGCTTCCAGCGATTATATCCGCAAATGCCATTCCGAGGAAAGTGATAACGGGGATCAATGCATTAAAGAGAACATGCTTGTAGAATACCGACTTTGTACGGTTTCCGCGGGAATAGGCGGTACGTACATAGTCCTTTCCCGATTCCGCCATTACCGTGTCCTTTAAAAGCTTGCTTACCATTGAGATCTTGGGAAGAGCTATGGCAAAGGCAGGAAAAACAAGATAACCTATACATCTTATAAGACTGGTCTTGTATGAAATATAGCCTCCGGGCACGAACACGCGGAGGACAACGCCGAAGATCAGCGTAATGAGTATACCCGAAAAGAAAGACGGCACGGCCATTATCAGCTGATTGAAGCCCGATAAGAATATATCAAGCTTTGTATCGCTCTTTCTTGCCATAAATATTCCCAGAGGGATTGAAACAAGAATTGTAATAGCTATGGCCATAACGGAAAGCAAAAGGGTAGCCCCGAGCTTGTCGGCTATAAGCTTGGTTACGGGCTGATTGTAGCTGTAGGACTTTCCGAAATCTCCACGTACCACGCCAAGGAGCCACTTTCCGTAACGTTCGGCAACGGGACGGTCAAGGCCCATCTCATGCTCTAACGCCTTTATGCTTTCGGGAGTTGCCTCGGTTCCCAGCTTATTCATTGCGGGGCTTCCGGGTATCAAAGAAAAGGAGAAGAATACGATGACCGACACAAAGAATAACGTGATGAACATCGTCGCGATCTTCCTTAGTGCGTATCTCATACTCTTCTCCTTTCAATTTTAAGATCCCGTATTACTTAACGGGCTTTATCTTTGCAATATCCATTACATAGATGGGATAGAATTCATATCCCGTATAGCTGTTTCTGATGGCAACCAGCTCCGCAAGGTCCTGAATGTAAACATTTGCGGCATCCTCTGTAAGGATTCTCTCACATTCCTTATAATACTCCACCTGCTTTGCGTCATCAACAGAGGCAAGTGCAAGTGCGAGGTTTTCATCATATCTCTCATCTGCGAAATTGATGAAGTTGTTGTGAGCTTCGGAACCGAATCTCTCAAGAAGTGCCCTTGCGGTCATTCTTGAAGCATCAACTCCGATAACCGTTGCCTGGAAGTCCCTTCCGGAATAAACATCGGATAACCAGGATTCCCATTCGATGAGCTCGATCTCGGCTGTAACACCGATGTTCTTTAACTGCTCAACGATAACCTGTGCGGTATCGATATGGGGCTGATAGTTGGAAGGAACCCTGATGGTGAAAGTAAATCCGTCGGGATATCCTGCCTCGGCAAGAAGTGCCTTGGCCTTTTCGTAATCCACGTTGTATACGTCGTTTAACTCATCAAGATAGTACTTGCTGAATGCGGGGAACATGGATGAACCGATGGGCGTTCCCTTTCCGTCAAAAGCAAGATCGATGATAGCGTCCGGATCAACCGCATAGCAGAGTGCCTGACGTACCCTGACATCATCGAAGGGAGCAACACCGTTGTTTAAGTACATTGCCTGTACAAGGTTCATGGTTCCTTCGAGAATGGTGAAATCGGAATTCTCAAGCTGCATTGCCTGTGCGGTAGTGATACGCGCAAAAAGGTCAATGGAACCGCCGAGCATTTCGGTGGTGATGGTGTCTGCGCTGGAGCAGATCTTAAGGGTTACATTTTTGATGTATGCCTTCTCTCCCCAGTAATCGTCAAATGCCTCTAAGATGACATTCTCCTGAGCTGCCCTTGATACAAACTTGTAGGGGCCGGTACCGATGGCATTTGTATCCGGATCGGTGTTCGATGCGGGTATAATAGCCATGATCATGTACTGAAGGAAATCGGGATCGGGTGTTGCAAGAGTGATCACGATATTGTTTCCGTCAGCCTTGTAATCGGCGATATTTAAAAACGCCGGGATCAGAGCTGTACCAGTTCCGTCGTCGGCGTTACGTTCAATGCTGTATAAAACATCTTCCGCCGTTACGGTAGAACCGTCATGGAACTTTACTCCCTCACGTAATGTGAAGGTGTAGGTAAGTCCGTCTTCTGAAATTTCATAGTTTGATGCTACGGCGGGGATCAGATTACCATCCTTGTCGGCTTTGACAAGTCCTTCGTAGATATTGAACAGGATCTCCTTTGTTCCTGCTCCCACTGCTTTGTGAGGGTCAAGACTTTCCTCCAGATCCTGAGGAATACCGATGGTAATGTGTGAAGAACTGTCCCCCGTCTTGTCACCTCCGCATCCGCAGAGTGCAACAGCCAGTGTGGTGAGCACAAGCAGCAAACTAAAAGCTTTTTTGAAAATCTTCATCTTCTTGTCTCCTTGTTCTTCAAGATATTTAATTGTATGAAAGGATCATTTCCTTTCGTTGGTATGATAATGCATGCCGGGTATAATAGCAAGACAAATTTTTAACAAAGTGATTTTGTATCCCAAAAAGTACAAAGCCCTTTATAAAAACAAAAAGACCGCACCGAAGGGCACGGTCCTTAAATCCTTATTTCTCTGCCTTAAGCACCTGCTTAAGCTCGTCCATGAAGGTGTTCACATCCTTGAACTCTCTGTATACGGATGCGAATCTGATGTAAGCTACGTCATCCACATCCTTAAGCTTGTTCATCACAAGCTCACCGATGACACGGCTTTCGATCTCCTTCTCTTCCATGCTGAAGATCTCGGTCTCCACATCGTCTACGACACGGGTGATCTGGTCGGCACTGATGGGACGCTTGTGACAAGCCCTCAATACACCGGATTCGATCTTCGCTCTGTCGTACTGCTCACGATTCTTATCCTTCTTTATAACGATAAGGGGAATGGTCTCAACCTTCTCGTATGTGGTAAAACGCTTGCCGCACTCGTCGCATACACGACGTCTTCTGATGGAGTTATTCTCCTCGGCGGGTCTTGAATCGATAACTCTCGTATCGGGATGACCGCAAAACGGACACTTCATCTTGTTTCTCCTTTACTTCTTGTTTGGATTAAGAAAGCTTGGAATCTCAAGGCTTCTCGTTGCTACGTTTGACTTGATGTCGGGAGGTGTCTGAATGCCTGTAAGAGGCTTCGTAACGGGTGTGGGCGAAGAAGTCGTACCCTCACCTGCCGCTGTCATCTGCTTTGTAACAAAAGATCTGTCCAGTCCGCCTAAGGATGTAACGCTCTTTCCGGGTGTGGGAGCGGAACCGTTGATGGCGCTTATGTTGTTGAATCCCTTGGGACGAAGATTGCTGTCCACTACGCCGGTAGCGATAACCGTGATCTTACATGTATCCTGCTCCTCTTTGTTGTAAAGAGCACCGAAGATGATGTTCACGTCGTCGCCGGTAAGTTCCCTTACGTACTCGGTTGCATCGCTTGCGTCTGCAAGAGTGATGTCACCGGAGATATTGATGATAACATCGCTTGCACCGTTGATGGTGGTTTCAAGAAGCGGGCTCTTGACTGCCATTTCAACAGCATCCGCAGCCTTTGTATCGCCCTTGCCCACACCGATACCGATGTGTGCGATACCTTTGTTCTTCATGACGGTGGAAACGTCGGCGAAGTCAAGGTTGATGAGTCCGGGAGCATTAATAAGGTCGGTAATGCCCGAAACTGCCTGCTGAAGAACCTCGTCAGCCTTCCTTAAAGCATCCGGGAAGGAGGTCCTTCTGTCCATGATATCAAGAAGCTTATCATTGGGAATAACGATAAGCGTATCTACGTTTTCTTTGATCTTTTCAATACCGGTAAGAGCATTTGCCATACGTGTCCTTGCTTCAAAACGGAAGGGCTTTGAAACAACACCGACGGTAAGGATACCCATGCCCTTGGCCATCTTTGCGATTACGGGAGCCGCACCTGTACCTGTTCCGCCGCCCATACCGCAGGTGATGAACACCATGTCCGCTCCGCGGATGGCTTCCTGAAGTTCATCGGAGCTTTCCTCCGCTGCCTTCTCACCTATCTCGGGCCTTGCGCCTGCGCCCAGTCCCTTGGTAAGCTTCTCACCGATCTGGATGAGCTTGGGAGCCTTACAAAGCTGTAAAGCCTGTCTGTCTGTATTTACACCGATGAATTCAACACCGTTGATATCTTCATCGACCATTCTGTTTACCGCATTGTTACCCGCACCGCCTACGCCGACCACTATGATCTTCGCAGTAGCCCCGGCCTCGCTACTAATTATCTCCAGCATTCTTTCATTCTCCTTATTACACAAAATCCATCAAACATTATCATATATTTAAAACGAAAAATTCGCAAGGGAAAATTATGAAAAAACAAGAGTTTTATACGCATTTCCCCGCTCTTCAAAATTCTTGAAACTGTCGTAACTTGCGGCTGCGGGACTGAGTATCACCGCCGAGCCTTTATTTGCCGCATTTTTAGCGCATTTGACCGCTTCTTTAAGGTCCGATACCAGATATGCCTTCGGAGCGTTTTCCCCTTTTTCTTTTTGTGTATACATCTCATACATCCGGTGGCCGGAAGCGTACATGAAGATCAGGCTTTTTAATTTCGAAGTGACCAGATAATCCATGAGTTCCTCATACTCAAGATTTCTTTCCATGCCTCCGAGAAGAAGAACCTCCGCGTTCTTTATGCTCTCCACCGCGCTTATGGCGGATCTGACGGTGGTTGAGATCGAGTCGTCGTAATAATCCACTCCGTCAAGGTTTCCTATAAACTGAAGCCTGTGGGGAAGGCCCTCGAAGCTGCCCACAGCACGGATAAACGTGTCTTTGTCCACTCCGTATTCTTTTGTAACAAGAAAAGCAAATGCACAGTTAAGGCGATTGTGCTCACCCTTCAGCACAGCGCCCTTAACAGAATCAAAATCCTCAAAAGGTGCATCCGAAATAGTAACAAGCTTAAGCGTACCTTTATAGTCTCCGTCTGAGGGCTTAAACTCCTGAAGAGTATAGAGAATACCCTTTTCATCCTGCTTCCTGTAGATATTCATCTTGGCGGCGGCGTATTTTTCACGGGTACCGTAGTGATCGAGATGATCCTCGTAAATATTCAAAAGAACCGCCGTTTTCGGGGCATATCGTAAAAATTCCAGCTGATGACAGGACATTTCAAGAACAATGATACTGTCCTCTCTCACCTGCTTTCGGATATCAAAAACGGGGATTCCGATATTTCCCGCAAAAAGAACATTTTTTCCCGCTGTTTTCAATACATGGGCGATCAGTGACGAAGTGGTACTTTTGCCCTTGGTTCCGGTTATGCCGATGGCCTTGTCACCGTAAGCTTCCAGGAACACATCCATCTCACTTGTCACAAGGGCTTTATAATCCTCCGCCGGCTTCTTTAGAACAACTCCGGGGCTTTTAAATACAACATCGTAATCATCAAGGATATCCAGATATCCTTCACCGGTAACGGTATCGATCCCCCGCCCAAGTTCGCCGCTTACAGGCTTCTGATCCGCTATGGTGATACTTTTATGACCGCCGATATCAAGGATCTCCCTGAGGGTCGACTTTCCCTCCCTTCCGAATCCCAGTATCAGTATCTTTTTATCACAGATGAGCTTTCTTAAGATCTCTTCCATGGATTCACCGCTTTCTTTATCAGTCTCCGTCTCCCTCTTCTTTTTCCCGATTTTTCGAAGGATCGTCGGAGTCGGGTTCAAATCCGGCCTTGGGATTTGACTCGCTGTAATTCTCCATTCTCAGGGTTCCGCTCCTGCCCACCAGGTTCTTAAGGATGGGCTTAAGGTTCATGATCTTAACATCAAGATCCGTGTCGGAACCAAGGTATATGTCTATGTCCTCGTGGTACAGAATGATCTCTCCGCCGGGCTTGAAATAAACCTTTTCCGCAAAGACCTCATACTTTTCCATAAGCTGTGTCAGGTTGAGCACGTTCTTAAAAAGTGAATTATCCTCAACGGGAAGCGGCTCGTAAAGCACCACATAATCAAAATCCACTCCCAGGACCTCGGGTATTCCCTTTGTCTTCTTGCCGGACACCTCAACCACGATACCGTCTTTATCAAAGTAGACATAGCGGCCCAGATACTCGATATAACCCGCAAGAGCCTTCTCGTAAACCTGTATCTGTATCGTGTCGGGAGACAGGATTGACACATCCATCGTCTCCACAAAGGGAACGTCTTCGATGGCTTTGTTTTTATATTTACGTGAAAGGTACAGGGAATTGTGCCCGAACCTTCCGGTCATTATCATATCTTTGATCTCGTCATCGGAATAATGGGAATTTCCGTCGACATAGACTGTGGTGACCTCATAGGTCCGGGTTAAATACAAATAGCCGTAGCATCCCGCTCCGGCAATAAGTATAAGTATAACAAAAACACTAATCAGCTTCGGGAGTTTCTTCCTCATCATCAGGTTCCTCCTCCGCAAATTTAGCGTATCGGCCGATGTTGAACACAATGCCCATTTCGGCCATCAGTATCATAAGGCTGGAGCCTCCGTAGCTTATAAAGGGCAGGGAAACTCCGGTATTTGGCATGATGTTCGTCGCAACGGCGATATTCATGACAACCTGTATGGCTATATGGGCAAATATCCCTGTGATCAGCAGATTTCCGAAATAGTCCTTACAATAAAGGCTCACATCCCTTATCTTCCAAAGAAGAAGAACGTACATGGCAATAACGGAAAATCCTCCGACCAGTCCCAGTTCTTCGCAGATAACGGAAAAGATCATATCGTTCTTGGCCTCACTTAAGAAGCCCATCTTCTGCATGCTCTTTCCCAGGTGTTTACCGAAGATGCCGCCGGAACCGATACCGTAAAGGGACTGAAGGATCTGATAGCCCTTCCCCTCGTAATACTTCTCGGGATCAAGCCAAGCAAGCACACGCTCAAGTCTGAAGCCCAGTCCGTCGGGCACCTTTCCGAATTTTAAGAACATTACGATCGACAACGCAAAAAGAAGCATTGCCAGCGTAGCGATGGGCGGCCAGATATTCTTCTTCGCTCCGATCCACACTATCAGAAGGCCGATACCGCCGATGATGATGGCCGAGCTTAAGTTCTTTGTGATGATAAGGACCATGAGGCAAAGGATCCCTACCGGTACCATGGGGAACCAGAATCCCTTCCACTTCTCCCTTACCTTCGGAGACATCTTGGCTAAAAGAGTGGAAACGAAGATGATGGCGGCGGGTTTGCAGATCTCGGCGGGCTGGATGGAAAGACTTCCGAATCTGATCCAGCGCTTCGCGTCGTTTGCCTCGTAACCCAGGGGAATGATCAAAAGGATCATGAATGCCGAAAACAGAATGCCGACCCAGTAGAACTTCTTATAGAGCTTATAAGGGAAAAACATTGTAACGGCCATGAGAGCACAGCCTGCGATCACGGAATAGATCTGTCTTCTGAGATAGTATGTACTGTCACCGTCAAAACTCAGGGCAGCATCATAAGAGCTTGCGGAATAAACCATAACAAGCCCGAACGCGATGATGAACATAGTTATGAAAAGGAGTGAAAAATCAAAATACCTTTTGTTTTTGACGGTCTTTTTTTCTGCCATAAAAACCCCTTAGATAAATATCAGCGAAATCGCACAAAGTACAACCGTAACAATGGTAAACACGCCAACGACCTTGGCTTCGCTCCAGCCGCCCTGCTCGTAATGATGATGAATGGGTGCCATTCTGAAGAAGCGCTTGCCGTGAGTGCCCTTAAAGTACAGTACCTGAATGATAACGCTCAAAACTTCCGCAAAATATATGAATGCGATTATGGGAAGATATAATTCAAGCTTAAGCGCATGGGCGTATGCGGCAACAAAACCGCCCAGTGCAAGTGAGCCGGTATCTCCCATGAATACCTTCGCTTTGTTTACATTGTAAAGTAAAAATCCCAGCAGTGCACCGAACATGATAACCCCGGGATAGGAAAGACCTTCCGCACCGGCAATTACGGATACTGCGAAAAAGAACACGCAGAGAGCGGCGGTAACACTGCTTTCAAGTCCGTCAACTCCGTCCGTAAAGTTGGAGCCGTTAACTGTACCGATGATGATGAACATGAATACGGGGATCCCCAGCCAGCCGAGGCTTACCGTATTATGGGTAAAGGGCACATATGCTGTGAATTCCCTTCCGTCGTTTATAAAGCACAGTATGCTGTAAACTGCGGAAACCACGATCTGAAGTCCCATCTTCTGCCATGGAGTCAGTCCCTCGGATCTCTTTAAGACCACCTTTATGAAATCGTCAAGAAATCCCACAACGGCAAAAGCAAGCGTAAGAAGCAGGATGGGAAGTAAAGTTATATCCTTAACGGCAAACCACACCATGCAGAGTGCAAAGGCGATAAGAAAAATAAAAGCGCCCATGGTGGGAGTTCCTGTTTTCTTTAAATGACTTTCGGGTCCGTCCTCTCTCTCAGTCTGTCCCGCCTTTACCTTTCTTAAGATGGGAATGACTATGGGGCCGAGTACCGCGCTTATGGCAAAGGATATTAATCCTGCAAGGATCAGTGTTGTTTTCATGGTATATGATCTCCTTCTTCTGCCTGCGTATCCGCAGCATCAAAGTCTATGGTCGGATCGGGGGCATTGGCTTCTCCGTTTCCGGCTTCGTCTTTTCTGTAACCTTCCCTGTTGGTAAGGATGGAAAGGTCCATTTCGGAAAGTTCCTGTTTATCTTCTTCCGTAAGTTCCTCGGTCATGGGAATGCCAAGGTAGGGAAGGATGTCCGTAAGGATCTGTTTTGAAAGGATCGTCGCATACTTTGCATCTTCCTGTACGGAAACATTGGGTCTGTCGATAACTACATAGCAGATGATCTTGGGATCGTCCGCGGGAGCATGACTTATGAAGGAAACAACATATTCGCCGTTTCCGCGAGGAAGGGTTTCCGCCGTTCCCGTCTTTCCGCCGATCTTGTAGCCCGCGGGCTTGGCTCTCCAGCCCGTACCCTCATCGACAACCGCGTTGCAATACTGAAGGATCTTCTTTGAAGTCGAATCGGAAACCACCTGCTTGATAAGTCTGGGCTCGATATTGTCAACAACCGTTCCGCCGGAGCTTAATATCTTCGAAACGACATGGGGTTCATAGTAATATCCGCCGTTTACCAAAGCTGCATAACCTGCGGCCATCTGTATCATGGTAACGTTGAAGCCCTGTCCGAAGGAGGAAGTAGCAAGCTCCGACTCACCCAGGGTCTCCTTTGTAAAAACAAGCTCTGCGGTCCTTGCTTCACCCGCAAGGTCAATGTTTGTCTTTAATCCGAGATTGAATATGTTCTGATAGCGAAGGAATATGTCCCGTCCTATAGCCTGTGACATATACATTAACGCCACGTTACAGGACTGGGCAACCGCTCCCTGCACATTCAAAAGGCCGTCGCCATAGATGTTATGGCAATGGATTTCATGATCCGCTATAGTCAGGGAACCGGTGCAGTTATAGGTCTCATTTCCCGAAATCTTTCCGGTCTCAAGTCCCATGGCAACGGTAAAGGGCTTCATAACGGAACCGGGCTCGTAAGTGTCTGCGATGCAGAAGTTCTTCCACAGAGCATCGTAGGCATCACGAAGGGTACCTTCTTCTTCCATCCTTGCCACATCTGCATCGGTATAAAGAATGGATACGTCCGTAGGATCGTTTAAATCGTAGTTGGGAAAGCTTGCCATTGCAAGGATCTCACCGCTGTCGGCACGCATTACTATGCAGCCCACGTTATTGGCGCCCCAGCCGGGCCTTGCATTGTCCTTGTATTCCTCCGCATATTCACGGATACGGTTCTCGACCATCATCTGCACGTTCGCATCAAGGGTAAGGATGATGGTGTTACCGTCAACGGCGGGAATGGTGGTAACTTCAGAGTTGTTCTCGTCGCTTAAGAAGCCGTACTTTCTGCCCGAAGTACCGGTAAGGATATCGTTGTAATACTCCTCAAGACCGTAGGAAGCCTGTCCGACGGATCTTGAAAAGCCTATGGTATCACATGCAAGACTGCCCTGGGGGTAGTTTCTTACATAATATTTTTCAAAGGTAATGCCTGTAAGGTACTGGTAAATGGTGTCTGAATAATCCCCGGAAGCCTTGGCGGCCCTGGCCTTGTCCTGTAGCACGGTAAAACGCGCCTTTTCTTCCACCGTAACCCCCTTTTTAAGGATCTTATAGTGGGATTCGGGATTATCATCCATATACTTTCTTATCTCATTTGCATCCAGTCCGTAAAGATCCGAGATTGCCTTGACAGTCTGAATGGCAAACTCATGATTCTCGGTGGACTCGTCCGCTTTAAGGATCTGTGCCGTATCAAGTATCAGATTGTAGTTCTCCACACTTGCGGCCAGTACGGTTCCGTTTGCGTCGATGATATCGCCCCTTCTTGCGGGGATGGGCTGGGAGTTATATACGGACTGTGAAAGTATCCTCTGTGTATACTCGTCGTTATTCTCCCTGGTTATAAAAAACAGCCTTACTCCCAAACCAACAAAAGCCAGGAGTATCACCACAAAGAATACTCCCAGCCTGTTTGCCGTTACTTTACTGTATTTTCTTGCTGCTGCTTTTTTTATTGCCTTGCGGCCGTCTTTATCCAAAACTTACACCTGCTTTAATTCGGAATATCAGTAAACTGTCTGACGTAATCGCTCTTCTCTCTTTCGTAGGTGACGATCTGGTCGGGTGTAACATAGACCATACCGAGTTCCTCGACTGCGATACGTCTGATCTCGTTAAGATCAACGTCATTAACTATATTACTATACTCGTCATCATTGGCAACTGTCAAATTGTTAAGTTCGGTTTCGAGTCCCGAATTGATATCGATGGTCGTGGAGATTTCAGCCTGAAGCCTTACGTAGGATACGACCGAGTTTCCGAAAACAAAGATCGCAAGTCCGAGGAATGCAACATAAACAAAACCCATATGCATCTTCTTATGCTTCTTCTTCTCTGCACGAAGCTCTTTTAAGGTGCTGTGTGTGGGCTCTTCATATACGGCTGTCTTTAAATCGATGTTTCTTGCCGTGTTTCCGTATACATATGAGTTTCTGTTTTCTTTCATCTGTCTTCCCTGACCTTTTCAAAGATTCTTAGTTTTGCGCTTCTTGATCTTGAATTTTCTTCAAGCTCTTCTTCCGAAGGGAGGATCGGCTTTCTTGTTATGACCTTTCCCCTGGATTTCTGTCCGCATACACATACCGGAAAGTTCTTCGGACATGTGCAGGGGTCTTCGTTCTTTCTGAAGGCATTCTTTACTATCCTGTCTTCCAGCGAATGGAAGGTTATTATCGCTATCCTTCCTCCGGGCTTTAAAAAATCGATCATCCCGTCGATGGAATCCCTTAAGACATCGAGTTCATGGTTGCATTCGATCCTGATGGCCTGGAAGGTTCTTTTTGAAGGATGTCCTCCGGTGGCCCTGATCTTTGCAGGAATGGCAGCCTTTATGATGTCATTTAATTCAAACGTTGTTTCTATGGGAGCCTTCTCTCTTGCCTCGCAAATGTGCTTGGCGATGTTGGCCGCGAAATTGTCCTCTCCATAATCACGGATGATGGTGGTCAGCTCCTTCTGGGAATAGGTGTTTACTATGTCCCTTGCGGTAAGCCGCTGTCTTTGGTCCATTCGCATATCCAGCGCCGTATCCGCCATATAGGAAAATCCCCGTTCTTCATTGTCGAGCTGATAGGAACTCACTCCCAGATCAAGAACGATACCGTCCACTCCCTCGACGCCCTCAGCCTTTAGACTTGAAACCGCGTCTTTGTAATTGGTACGGATAATGGTGACCTTGTCTCCAAAACCCGCGAGTCTGTGTCCTGCGGCCTCTATAGCCGCTTCGTCCTGATCCACACCGTAAAGGTGTCCTTTATCTCCAAGATGACTTGCGATCTCAAATGAATGACCGCCGCCTCCCAAAGTTCCGTCTAGATATATCCCATCCGGTCTGATGTTTAGATTTTCAATTGTTTCCTTAAGCATCACCGAATAGTGTTTAAATTCCAAGATCTACACCCTCCAGATCAAGTTCCTCTGCGATCTCTGCAATGTCGGTAGCTGCGAAGTTCTCTTCGTATCTGTCTTTATCCCAGATCTCGATCCTGTTTCCGGCACCTACCAAAACCACTTCTTTGTCTATGCCTGCGTAATTTCTTAATTTCTGAGGAACAACAATACGTCCTAGCTTGTCAAACTCTATATTGCTTGCGCCTCCAAGGATGAAGGTTGCGAACTTTCTTATCTTGATCTTGGTAATGGACTGTTTCGATATCTTCTCGGCGAAAGCGTTCCAGCTTTCTTCGTCGTATCCGTAAAGGCATTTGTCGATGCCGTTGGTGATATAAAAGCCTTTCCCAAAACCGTCCCTGAATTTGGTGGGAATGATCAGTCTGCCTTTATCATCCACTGTGTGGTTGTATGTGCCAATAAATGTTGCAGCCAATTTTTCCCTCCGGTAGATCATTATCTACCACTTATTTCCAGTTGAGTTACCACTCATTTACCACTTGTTACCACAATTATACATATAATCCCCCCGTTTTTCAACCCCTAAAATGCACTTTTTTGTTGATTTTACGGGCTTTTTGGGCATTTTAAAGGGTCGCACCACAATTTGTGGTACGACCCTTGCTTAAATACAATATTTTGATTAAATTAAGAAAAGATTAAACATTGAATCTGAACAGGATCACGTCCCCGTCCTTTACGACATAGTCTTTTCCTTCGATTCCAACCAGGCCTTTTTCTCTTGCCGCGGCAAGGGAACCAAGTTCCAAAAGATCCTTGTAATTGACAACTTCCGCTTTGATGAATCCTCTTTCAAAATCCGTATGGATCTTTCCCGCTGCCTGGGGAGCCTTTGTGCCGATCTTTATGGTCCATGCACGGCACTCGTCCTCACCTGCGGTAAGGAAGCTCATAAGCCCGAGAAGTCTGTAGCTTGCGGCGATAAGCTTATCAAGACCGGATTCCTTAAGACCGAGATCCTCAAGGAACATTGCCTTCTCCTCATCGTCCATCTCGGAAAGATCCTGCTCAATACCTGCACAGATAACAAACACTTCGTCTCCGTCCTTCTGTGCAAATTCCCTTACGGCCTTAACATAATCATTTGACGCACCGTCATCGGCAATATCCTCCTCCGATACGTTTGCAGCAAAAATAACGGGCTTTGCGGTAAGAAGGTTATAGGTCTTGAACCATGCGATCTCATCCTCATCGTCGGAAACCTCAAAGGTCTTCGCCATTTCTTCTTTTTCCAGATGAGCCTTTATGCGGTTGACAAACTCAAGTTCCTTGGCAGCTGTCTTGTCGTTGTGTGCGGCCCTTGTGATCTTTGCGATCCTTCTTTCAAGGATATCGATATCGGAAAAGATCAGCTCAAGGTTTATGGTCTCGATATCACGAACGGGATTGATGTTTCCGTCAACGTGAACTATGTTTGTGTTCTCAAAGCATCTTACAACGTGAACGATGGCATCCACTTCCCTTATGTTTGAAAGGAACTGGTTTCCGAGGCCTTCACCCTTGGAAGCGCCCTTAACAAGTCCTGCGATGTCCACAAACTCGATGGTGGCATGTGTCACCTTCTTTGTGTGATAAAGCTCACCAAGCTTCTCTATTCTCTCATCGGGTACCGGTACGATACCGATGTTTGGATCTATGGTACAGAACGGATAATTGGCCGATTCTGCTCCTGCCTTTGTAAGTGAGTTAAATAATGTGCTATGTCCCACGTTGGGACGGCCGGCTCTGCCTAGTTTCATAATGTTTTACCTCTTGCTTCTTGGACCTTTTCCCATTACAGGCTCCTTTC
>JAEEGL016439797.1_pt1 | contig 47581 bp, 37 predicted proteins | sample 9134231 | NCBI WGS metagenome assembly JAEEGL01 (sample SAMN16246548, study PRJNA631951) | gut metagenome | biome: gut microbiome; feature: rumen; material: fiber-attached | host: Bos | place: Iran: Karaj | collected 2018-10 | reverse complement strand
GTATCAAGGTTATTGACTTACTAGCACCATATATTAAGGGTGGTAAGATTGGTCTATTCGGTGGTGCCGGTGTAGGAAAAACAGTATTAATTCAGGAATTAATTCATAATGTTGCACAAGAACATGATGGTATTTCTGTATTCACAGGTGTAGGTGAACGTACACGTGAAGGTAACGATTTATATAAAGAAATGACTGAATCTGGAGTTATATCTAAGACAGCCATGGTATTTGGTCAGATGAATGAACCACCTGGAGCTCGTATGAGAGTTGCATTAACAGGATTAACTATGGCAGAAAACTTCCGTGATCAGGAACATCAGGATGTATTATTATTCATTGATAATATTTATCGTTTTACTCAGGCTGGTTCTGAAGTATCAGCTTTATTAGGACGTATGCCATCAGCCGTTGGTTACCAGCCAACTCTTGCAACAGAAATGGGTAAGCTACAGGAAAGAATTACTTCTACAAAGAATGGTTCTATTACATCTATTCAAGCTGTATACGTTCCTGCAGATGACTATACTGACCCAGCTCCTGCAACAACATTCACACATCTAGATGCAACAACTAACCTATCAAGAAAGTTAACATCTGAAGGTATTTACCCTGCAGTAGACCCTCTTGCATCAACATCTCGTGCCTTAACTCCTGAAATTGTTGGTAAGGAACATTATGAGGTTGCAAGAAGAGTTCAGCAAATTATCCAAAGATATAATGAATTACTTGATATTATTGCCATCCTAGGTATGGATGAATTATCAGAAGAGGATAAGCTAGTAGTAACACGTGCTAGACGTATAAAGCTATTCTTATCACAAAATATGTTCATCGGTGGTCAGTTCACTGGTGTACCTGGATCATATGTTCCAGTAAGTGAAACAGTAAGAGGATTTAAAGAAATACTTGATGGTATGCATGATGACTTACCAGAAGAGGCCTTCCGTTTAGTTGGTACTATTGATGATGCTATAGAAAAGGCAAAGGCTTTAACTAAGTAATGAGAGTTGTTGTCGCAACACATCAGGGATATCAATTTAATGATGAGGTTGATTATGTATTAGTTCACGATAGCGTAGCTGGTGAATTTACAATCATGAAAAATCACATCCCGGTTGTATCCGTTATGGATGAAGGATATCTTAAGGTTGTAAGAGGAGAAGATACATTTTATGTTGTAGTAGTATCTGGCATTCTACAATTCCAAGATAACTACTGTAGTGTTTTAGTTCAAGAAGCACACTTAGGTAGAACTCCTGAATCTGCGAAGGAGCACTTAATTGCTGTTCGTAAAGATAGACTTGAAAAGAACAGAAAAGAATCTGCTGACTTCTCACAAAAAGAAAAAGATTTAGCGAAAAACATCAAGAAATCAAGAGCCGGAAGATTATAAAATAAAAAATGCCATAGAAATATGGCATTTTAATATAAAAGGAGAATAATCATGTTTTTAGAAGCATTTAATCCAGTTTGGATGATTCTAATTGGATTATTTATACTATTCTTTATAATTTCATATTACATTGCTATCGCAACAAATCTAGAAAGATTATTTAAGCAAGGTCATATAATTGAAATAAGAACAGCTTATATAATTGTTGCATTTATTACGGCAACATTACTTACTTTTGGTGTTAAACTTCTAGTTGACTTAGTTATGAACTATATTGGATAGATTATTCGGGGATTTCAGTAGTGAAATCCCCGATTTTTTTAATTTCTGCATCAATCTTAGTTTGTAATACTATTTCGTTAAAAGAATCGAAATTTAAGCCATCTAAGCCTATTCTTAATATAACATAATCAATGAATTGCTGATCAATTATATTAACACCTGAAATTTTAATTATCTGATTATATCCCTTATAATCAGTTTTTACCAAAACTTCTTCTAAATTCTTTTTAATATAAAATTTCATATTATTCATTGCTTCATGAATAGATGAAGAATAAGCATGAATAAGACCTGATGCTCCAAGTAATGTACCACCAAAATATCTAGTTACTACCGCAAGTATATTAGTAACCTCATATTTCTTTAAAGCCTCCATCATAGGATATCCTGCAGTCTTTTGTGGTTCTCCATCATCTGATGCTTTTTGTATTTCTTGGTTATCACCAATAATATACGCATAGCAATTATGTCTTGCGTCATAATATTTCTTTTTTACTAAAGAAAGAATTCTTGTGACATCATCAACACTAGATACAGGGTATATATGGCAGATGAATTTAGATTTCTTAATTTCTATTAAATTTTCAACTTCATCTTTTATATATCTCATAATTAAACCTCGATGCTATTATAAAATATTTACTTTGATTAATAAAGTAATATTAAAAAAACAATATAAATGCTATAATATTTTAGTAGGTGTTAATATGTTAAATATAGAAATTGGATTAGAATTAATAGGAAAAATTAATAGCCTTGGATATGATGCATATATTGTAGGTGGTGCTGTTCGTGACTATCTATTAGGAGTTGATAGTACTGACTTAGATGTTGCAACATCTATGCCTATTGATGATATAAGAAAGAATTTTAAAACATCTAATTCTAAAAACCCATATATGTCTATTAAAGTAGAATATAAGGGAATTCTATTTGAGGTAACTGAATTTAGATCAGATATCTCATATAAGGATCATAGACACCCTATAGTAGAAAAGGTTAATACAATAGATGAGGATTTATGTAGACGTGATTTTACTATTAATGCCTTAGCTATGGATAAGAATAAAAATATTAAAGATAATTATTCCGGCTTAACTGATTTAAAAAATAAAAAAATAAGAATAATAGGTAATCCTGATAAAAGATTTGAAGAGGATTCCTTAAGAATATTAAGAGCAATTTATTTTTCAAATAAGCTTGGCTTTGAAATAGATGATGAAACATTAATATCTATGGATAAAAATAAGAATCTTTTAAGAGATTTATCGGATCAAAGATTATTTGAATATTTTGAAAAAATATTATATGAACCATTTGGTAATGGTATAGTTGCAATAAACAAATTCGATTTATTTTCATATATACCTGAATATAAATATTGGCTTTCTATTGCAGATAATGCATTATCTAAAGAAGAGAATATGATATTATATTACTTAAAATTCGGTAAAATGCCACCTTATATTTATCAAAATATAAAAGCTGATATAATTAAAATTGATGAATTATTTAATTCTAATTTTGATATTTATTATTTATTCATAAATAGAAATTTAATAGATAAATATAGAAGATTGTTTTTATATTTAGATAAATATGATAATTTAATGCTTAAGCTTGCAAGATTACCTATATCAAATGAGGGTGAGCTTGAAGTATCAAAAAAAGAAATATCTACATATTTTAGGGGGAAGGAAATATCTTTAAAAATAGAAGAGGTCATAAGGGCTATTCTTACTAATAAGATATCTAATAGTAGAGAAGATATTTTAAAATACCTAGGAGTTGATTAATATGGAGCTTTTAAGTGCTTATATAGATTCATATGATGAAATTACAATATTAATAGACAAAAGCATTTATAAAGAAAATAAAATATTTTATATTTCTGGTGGAATGCATGAAAAAGAATTAAAAATCATAAGACATTATGATGATGGAGATAGATATAAATATATCGCATTAAATGAGGGATATTCATTATATTTAGACTATTATATTAAGGATGAGGATGATAATTCAGTAATGCTTTTGAGTGGGGCTGTTGTAAGAGATCCTAGATTTGATAAGGAATTCTATTATGATGGATGGTTGGGATTTGAATATCATAAGGAATATACAATATTTAAGATTTGGTCTCCTATCGCAAAAGAAATATTCATCTCATTATATGATGGAGAAAAAGAAAATAATTATATGCTAGAATATATTAAGTCTGGTGTTTGGATGGTCAAAATATATGGAGATTTAGATGGTGTTGCTTATAATTATTTAGTTAGAACATTTGATAAATTCTTTTATACTCTAGACCCAAATGGTATTGCATCAGGATCTAATTCTAGATATAACTATGTAATTGATAAGAATAAAACATATCAAATGAAATATAAGAAACCTAATATTAGTGGCAAATATACTGATGCTATATTATATGAAGCATCAATAAGAGATTTTACAATTAACGCAAAAAAGAACCAAGGACATTACCTAACTATGGTTGATGATAGTATAGAAATACCTGCAGTAAAATATCTTAGCGATTTAGGTGTTACACATGTTCAGCTTCTACCTGTAAATGATTTTTATGGTGTAGATGATATAAAGAAGAATATTAAATATAACTGGGGATATAACCCAGTACAATATATGGTACCTAGTGGATGGTATAGTCAATTACCTGATAATCCATATTCTAGAATTAATGAATTAAAGGAAATGATTGATATATTCCATAAGGAAGGAATTAGAATAATACTTGATGTAGTATTTAACCATGTATATGACCCTGAATCATTCCCATTTGATGTATTAGCACCAGGCTATGCATATAGAATTAATCCAGATGGAACTTATAATAACGCAACAGGTTGTGGTAATACACTTGCAACAGAACGTCCTATGGTAAGAAAATATTTTAAGGATGTTGTAAAATACTGGATGGAAATGTATAATGTTTCAGGCTTCCGTTTTGATTTAATGGGATTAATAGATATTAAAACATTAAATGAAATAGAAGAGGTTGCATTAAAAATTGATCCTAAGGCAATGTTTTATGGTGAGGGATGGAATATGCTAACAACATATCCATCAAGTGAGCTTGGTACTATGTACAATTACTATAAAATAGAAGGCTATGGATTCTTCAATGATAGATTTAGAGATACAATAAGAGGAAGTCAATTTACTGGAGTTGGTGGATTCTTATTTAATCAAACTAATAATATTTATGATGTCCTACATTTATTATTAGGTTCTTGTCTAGATTATTTTAAATTCAATAGTCCCTCAAGAAGTATTAATTATTTAGAATGTCATGACAATTATACTATTTATGACTATGCTAAATTTATACTTAAATATGAAAATGAAGAAGAAATAACATCTTCAATAAAATTAGGTATACAAATGATTATGATATCAGAAGGTGTACCATTTATACATTCAGGAATGGAAACATACCATTCTAAGATGGGTGTCGAAAATTCATATAAATCAAGTGATTTAATTAATTCTATGAAGTTTGAAATATATTATAGACATGTTGATGATGTAATAGGATTAACTGACTTAATAAAAATAAGAAAAAAATATGATGTATTTAGATTAAGTACAGCAGAAGAAATTCAAAATCAGGTACATTTACTTGAAGGATTAACAACCAATACAACAATATCATTGCTATATCAGGGCTCAAATTATGAAATAATTGCAGTTATAAAAAATGATTGTTATGATTTGTTTATTCCATCACTCAATGCTATAATGATATTCGATAGTAATAAAGAGGTTAAATTAAAAGTTCAAGATATAACCTTAACTAAAAAGGGTTTATACCTTTTCAAAAAGGAAAGAGAGATTAAATAATGGAATTAGTAGGCAAGGTTACACAAATATCTAAATCTAATGAATTTCATAATATAATTGTTGAAAATCCAGAAGGAGTTTTAACAAATGTTAAAATTAAAGATTTAGCTGATATTAAAATTGGTGATATTTATAAATTTATTTTAAATGTTAAAGAAGGAGAAAGAGTATCTTATAATGTAATTTCATACATTAAAGTAGATAATTTTACTCTAGAAAATAAGGATAAATATTTAAGAGCTTTTTATAATAAATCACCATTATCATTAGAAGAAGAAATAAAAGAGATAAAGAATTATTTATCTAAAATAAAGAATAAAGTAATATATGATATTACTAATTCATTAATGAATAATTATTATGAGGCTTTCTTAACATATCCTGCCGCATCTAAAATGCATCATGCATATGTTGGTGGGTTAGCATATCATACAATTGGTATGCTACATCTTGCAGAGTCTTTTATTAGTAATTATCCATATTTAAAAAGTGATTATATTTATGCAGGTGTAATCCTACATGATATTGGTAAAACAAAGGAATTATCTGGAAACGGTGAAACAACATATACATTAGAAGGGCAATTACTTGGACATTTAGTTATGGGTGCAATGGAGATTGGTGAGGTTGCAAAGGAATTAGGATATCAGGATACTGAAGAAGCATTAGTCCTAACTCATATGATTATATCTCACCATGGTATTCCACAGTATGGTTCTTGTAAGAAACCACAAACTGCAGAAGCAATGGCATTATGGTTTATTGATACAATAGATTCTAAGTTCCGTGCAATGGGCGAAAGATTAGATGAAACAGAAGATAATACATGGACTGATACTATTGCAGTTTTAGATAAAACAAAGATTTATAAGTTTTAATTTTAAATAAAAAATTGTTTGTTGATTTAAATTTAAGATTAGATTATAATAATATTCGTTATATAAAGCGTACGAATGGACATGGTATGAAATACCTTTAAGAGAAGAAGGGTTAGGTGCGAGCCTTCTAAGGTAGGAAATATGAGTTCACCATTCTAGTTAGACTAATCATCTACGTATACCTGCGTTAAAGGTAATAAGTGTCATGAATTATTATATTCATGGAACTAAGGTGGTACCGCGATAATTCGTCCTTAGAGAGTTTATACTTTCTAAGGATTTTTTTATTGTGAAAATCAAATATTAGAAAGTAAAAGTATTAATGATATAACAAATTATTAGGAGGCAAAATATGATTGAGAATTTAATTGACGCTATAGCAAAAGAGCTAGATGGCGACCTATCAGATGTTAATGATCTAAATAAGCTTCAAGAAAAGAAAGCTAAGTATTTAGGTAAAAAGGGACCTTTAACACAAGCAATGGCAGACATGAAGAATCAAACACCTGAAGGAAAGAAGACTTTAGGTATGAGAATCAATGAGTGCAAGGTCTATATGGAAAAGAAATTTGAAGAAAAGAAACGTCAAATCGAAGAAAAGCAGCTTGAAGCAAAGCTTAAGAAGGAAAAGATTGATGTTACATTACCTGGCTTAAAGTTACAGGAGGGTTCAATTCATCCATTATATCAAACAATTATGGACCTTGAGGATTTATATATTTCTATGGGATATACTATTGCAGAAGGACCAGAAATTGAAACAGATGAAAACTGTTTTGAAAAGTTAAACCTTCCAAAGGGACATCCAGCAAGAGATATGCAGGATACATTCTATATTAACCCTGAATTATTATTAAGAAGTCAAACATCTCCAGTTCAGGTTAGAACAATGATTGAAGAGAAGGGTAAGCCTTTTAAGATTGTATGCCCTGGTAAGGTTTATAGACGTGACCAGGATGATGCAACACATTCACATCAATTTATGCAATTTGAAGGATTAGTATTAGGACCAAATATTACATTAGCTGATTTAAAGGGTGCATTACTTGAAATGGCTAGATGTATGTTTGATAAGGATAGAAATATTCGTCTTCGTCCTTCATTCTTCCCATTCACAGAACCATCTGTTGAAGTAGATGTTTCTTGTGGTATTTGTGGTGGTAAGGGATGCCCTACATGTAAGGGATCTGGTTGGATCGAGGTATTAGGTGCTGGTATGGTTAATAATAATGTATTAAGAATGTCAGGCTATAATCCAGATGAAATCCAAGGATTTGCGTTCGGTATTGGTGTTGAAAGAATTACAATGCTTAAGTATAAGATTGATGATATTAGAAACTTCTATTTAAATGATGTAAGATTCTTATCTCAATTCAAGGAGGTTAAGTAAAATGCTAGTATCTAGAAAATGGTTAGAAGAATACCTAGATTTATCAAAGTATTCAGATGATGATTTATATAATATTTTCACAGCACATGTATGTGAAGTTGAATTGATGTATAAGACATGTGGTGCTGAGAACATGACAGTTGCAAAGGTATTAACTTGTGAAGATATACCTGATACACACCTACATAAGTGTAGTGTTGAAGTAAGACCTGGTGAGGTTACACAAATTGTTTGTGGTGCACCTAATGTTAGTGCTGGTAAGCTTGTTATTGCAGCAAACCCTGGCGCAATCCTACCTGGTAATTTTAAGATTAAGGCATCAAAGATTCGTGGAATTGAATCTAATGGTATGCTATGCTCATTACAAGAATTAGGCGTTGAAGAAAAATATGTTCCTGAACAATATAAGAATGGAATTTATTTATTTGAACGTGGCGATGTTAAGGTTGGAGATAATCCATTAGAATATTTAGGAATTAATGATACTATTTATGAGCTTGCAGTAACATCAAATAGAAGTGACCTACTTTCTATTGAAGGTGTACTATATGATCTTGCAGCTGCAATTAATCAGAAATTTACTAAGCCTTTAAAGGAAGTTAAAGAAGAAATTGAAAATAATACTTCAATTGAGGTTTTAACTGATAATTGCTATAAATATGCAACAAGAGTAATTGAAGGAGTAACTGTTAGTGAATCTCCTATGTGGTTAAAGAAGAAGCTTGTTGCATCAGGAATTAGACCTATTAATAATGTAGTTGACGTTACTAATTACGTATTAATGCTTTTAGGACAACCATTACATTCATTCGATAAGGATAAATTAGGTAATAAGATTTCTGTAAGACAAGCATTAGATAATGAATTAATTACTACATTAGATGAACAAGAAAGAAAATTAACTTCTGATGATATTGTTATTACTAATGGTAAGGATGCATTATGTGTTGCTGGTGTAATGGGTGGTTTAACTACTGAAGTTACAAATGAAACAAAGAATGTCACATTAGAAGCTGCATATTTTGACTTCTTATCAATTAGAAAGACTTCATCTCGTCTAGGCTTAAAGAGTGAATCTTCATCAAGATTTGAGCACAAGATTGACTATGAAAGAGTTGAACGTGCACTTGATTATGCATCAGTAATGATAAAAGAGCTTGCTGGTGGTATGATTTCTAATATGAAAGAAGTTATTAAGAAGGAATTAAAAACTTCAAGTGTATCTATTACAACATCTAAGGTTAATAATTACTTAGGTACTAACCTAACTACTGATTACTTAACTGATTTATTCAATCGTTTATCATTTGAATTTAAAGTAAATAATGATGAATTTGAAATTAATCTTCCATCAAGAAGAATGGATTTAGAACCATCATTCCAAGATATTTGCGAGGATGTTGCAAGAATGTATGGATATGATAATATCCCAACAACTATTGCTGAAATGTCATCTCGTGGTGGTTTAACTGAAAAGCAAAAGAAGATTAGAACTATTCGTCAGTTCTTATCAACTGTTGCATTCAACGAGATTGTTTCATATTCATTAATTAAAGAATGTGACTTATATAATTATGTATTTGAAGAAAAGGCACCAATTAAGCCATTAATGCCATTAACTGATGAGCATGCAGTAATGAGACAATCATTATTAAATGGTGTTGTTGATGCAATTCAATATAACCTTGCAAGAAAAAACCAGAATTTAGCATTATTTGAAATTGGTAATGTCTATTATGATGGTGGTAAGCCTGAGGATAATCAAAGCTTACATCTAGCAATGGCTCTAAACGGTCTTTATGAATCAAGTATGTGGGAGGGTGAAAGAAAGGTTTCATCATTCTATGTATTAAAGGGATTATTAGATTCATTATTAACTAGATTAGGTGTTGAGGTTACATATTCTCCATACGATGGTATTAAATCATTCCATCCAGGTAGAACAGCTGAAATTAAGCTACATAATGAAAGAATTGGTATTATTGGTGAATTACATCCTAAGTTCGCTAAGGAACATGATGTTAAGGGTACTATCGCATTAGAAATTGATTTAACAAAGATTGTTGAAGGACAAAAGAAGATGAAGTATCATTCAATCAATAAGTTCCCATCAATTAACCGTGACCTTGCAATAGTAGTTAAGGATGAGGTTAAGGCTTCTGATATTATTGAATTAGTTAAGAAGACTGGACGTAAATATATTACTAAGGTTGAAGTATTTGATGTTTATAAGGGTGAGAATGTATTAGAGGATGAAAAGTCTATCGCATTCACAATGACATTTGAAGATTTCACTAAGACATTAGAATCTGAAGAAGTAGATAATGAAGTAAAGAAGATTTTAGATAAGCTTACTGAAAAGTTTAATGCTAAGATCCGTCAATAATTAATATGAAAATGTTATCCAGTACAAAATGGGTAACATTTTTCTTTTCTTATTAAAATTTTAATAGTATAATTACATAGGTGATAAAAAAATGGAAAGTATCTACGGCTATTCTGAAGAAATGCTTAAAAACTACATGGTAAACATGGGTGAAAAGCCATTCCGTTCATCTCAAATTATGGAATGGTTATATAGAAAAAAGGTCACTTCATTTGATGAAATGACTAATATTAGTAAAAAGTTTATTGAAAAATTAAAAGAAGATTTTACACTTGATAGACTAGAATGTGTAACAAGACAGGATTCTTATGATGGGACTAAAAAGTTTTTATTTAGATTATCAGATGGTAATTTAATTGAAACAGTATTAATGGACCATGAATATGGATATTCTGTATGTGTTACATCTGAGGTTGGATGTAATATGTCATGTGCATTCTGTGCATCAGGAATGAAGAAAAAGAAAAGAAATTTAACTGCGGCAGAAATGGTATTACAAATATTAATGGTATCTATCCTAACAGGATTTAGAGTAAGCCATGTTGTTGTTATGGGTATTGGTGAACCATTTGATAATTACGAAAATGTTACAACATTCTTAAATATTATCAATAATGCTAAAGGATTAGAAATTGGTTCAAGACATATTACAGTATCTACATGTGGTGTTGTACCAAAGATTTATGAATTTGCAAATTTCCCACTACAGGTTAATCTTGCAGTATCATTACATGCACCAACAAATGAAATAAGAGATCAAATAATGCCTATTAATAAGGCATATCCTTTAGAGGTTTTAATGCCAGCAATTAAGGAATATATTAGAATAACTGATAGAAGAGTTACTTTTGAATATATAATGCTTAAGGGATTAAATGATACACAAAAGTGTGCTAATGACCTTTGTGATTTAGTACTTGGTATGAATTGTTATATTAATCTTATTCCTTATAATGAGGTTAAAGAAAAGCCATTTAAGCGTAGTGAAAGAAGTGATATGCGTCAATTCTTTGATATATTAAAGAAAAGACATATTAATGTTCAATTAAGAAAAGAACAAGGCTCTGATATTGATGCAGCATGTGGTCAATTAAGAAGCAATCAAATGAAAAAGGAAGGCAATTAATGCAAGGAAGAGTTATAAATTTAAATGGAGGAATCTATAAGGTATTATTAGATGATGATACTATTATAGATGTTAAGGCAAGAGGAAAATTAAGAAGCGAAAAGAAATATCAGGTTAATGAGAAATCTCAATCAAAAAAGGAAGTTATGCAAACAGTAAAAAATTCCCCTAAGGTTGGAGATATTGTTGTTATAGAAAATGATATGATTGATCATTACCTAGAAAGAAAGAATTCGCTTATAAGACCTGATATTGCAAATGTAGATCAAATATTATTGGTTTTTGCAGCAAAGGAGCCTGATTTCTCTTATTACCTACTTGATATGTTTATTGTTAATATTACTATGTATAATATTAAGCCATTAATAGTTATATCTAAAATTGATAAGATGTCAAAAGAAGAATTAGATAATCTAAAGAATGGAATGGAATATTATAAAACATTAGACTTTGATGTAGTATATGTTAACAGCTTAACAAAGGAAGGTACTGATGAGCTTGCAGCTGACTTAGATAATAAAATAACTGTATTATCAGGTCAGACTGGTGCAGGTAAGTCAACTCTTATTAACGCTATTATTCCTGAATTTAATTTAAAAACTCAAGAGATATCACAAGCATTAGGTCGTGGTAAGCATACTACAAGAGAATCTAACTTATATAGATATAAGAATGGATTTATTGGAGATACCCCAGGATTTTCAAAGCTTGATTTATTCAAGATGGATAAAAATGATTTAAAGAATTATTTTCCTGAATTTAAAAAATTCCAATGTAAGTTTAGTGATTGTAACCATCAAGAAAATATTTTAGGCTGTATGGTACATCAAGCAGCATTAGATGGAGATATTCTTTATTCAAGATATGAAAATTATATTAAAATGTTTAATCAAATAGGAGATACAAAAAAATGAAAGTTTCATTATCTATTTTAACTGCTGATTTTTCAGATTTTAAAAATTCAGTTGGCGAAGTTATGAAGGCATCTGATTATGTTCATATGGATATAATGGATGGTGAATTTGTTCCTAATATTTCTATAGGACCTGCGTTTGTTAAGTCATTAAGAAAGCTTACTGATAAGCCTTTTGATACACATCTTATGATAAGACACCCACAAAACTATATTAAGGAATTCGTTGATGCAGGAAGCCAATATATTACATTCCATATTGAAGCTGATTGTAATGCAAAGGAAGTAATAGATTTAATTCATTCATATGGTATTAAGGCTGGTATATCAATTAAGCCTAAAACTCCAGTTAAGGTAATAGAAGAATTATTACCATATCTAGATATGGTTTTAATTATGTCTGTTGAACCAGGATTTGGTGGGCAAAAGTTTATGCCTAATTCAATTGAAAAGGCTAAGAGACTAAAGGAATTAAAAGAAGAATTTGGATATAATTATCTAATTAATATTGATGGTGGTATAAATGATAAAACATTACCACAGGTTAAGGATTACTTAGATTTAGCAGTATCAGGTTCTTTTGTATGTAATGCAGAAGACCAAATAGCAAATTTAAAGAAATTACAAGAAATGTAAAAAAGGGTGGATTTTAATCCACCCTAATATTTTTATGGCGCAAAAAAACTGGCTAAAGCCAGTTAAATCGCACAATTGTTTTTGAACTAAGATTAAGCTCTTTCAAGGTTGCCCTTCTTTAATGCTCTAGCAGAAACCTTAACCTTCTTAACGTTTCCGTTTTCGTCCTTGATATGAACTGTTTGTAAGTTTGCCTTCCAAGTACGACGAGTAGCATTTAAAGCATGAGATCTTTTGTTTCCGGTAACAGTTGTCTTACCAGTTACATAGCACTTTGCCATATATAAACCTCCTGTTTGCTTTTTGAGTTTTGATACTCAGCCTTTTCAGTATACACTTTTTTTTATTCAATTTCAAGTGGAAATTTTATGTTAAATATATATATTACTTTTTACTTATAGTAAAACGTTTTTAAAAAATTTGACTTTTTGTTTAGAAAGTGATATATTGAATACAATCGTTATTAGTGTCCGCTATGGCTAACTTGAAGTTTGGGGTTATCCAAGTTGATTACAACGGCAAAAAGGATGATGTGATGGTGTGTGTTTGTTTTGATGGCTTTAGAAAAAACCATTCAATGAACTATCTATATCAATTATAGGTAATTTATTTTTATTTCAAAAAATTCATTTATTTTTATTAATAAAAAATAAAAAGTAGTTGAAGGAAAAACTACTTACCATATATAAAAATTTATATTGTTATTATTGTAGGAGGTTTATACAATGAGTGTAAGCTATATTGACGTTGAACTATTTAAGAAGATGGTTATTAATGGTGCCATCAACTTAAAGAATAATAGACAACAAGTCGACATGTTTAATGTATTCCCAGTTCCAGATGGAGATACTGGTACAAATATGTCAATGACTGTTACTTCGGGTGTAAGAGAATTAGAAAATTGTGAATCATCTTCAATTGTTGATAACGCAAAGGTTTTATCAAGAGGATGCTTAATGGGTGCAAGAGGAAACTCAGGTGTTATCCTATCACAATTCTTTAGAGGATTATTTGTTGGAATTAAATCATTAGAATTACAAGAAAATAAATTATCATTACAGGATTTTATTAAGTGCTTAGATTCAGGTAGAGAAATTGCTTATAAGGCAGTTATGAAGCCTGTTGAAGGTACTATTCTTACAGTCATTAGAGAAGCAATTGAAAATACAGAAAATAAGTCATATGAAGATATAATTTCATTTATGGAGGATTATACTAAGGAAGCTAATAAGGCTTTAGAGAACACTCCAAACTTATTACCAGTATTAAAGGAAGCTGGAGTATTAGACTCTGGTGGAGCTGGCTTCGTTAAGATTGTTGAAGGTATGCTACTTGCCTTAAAGGGTGAAATTTTAGATCTTGTTGAAGAAAATACTGATGTAGAAGAAAAGACTGAAGAAGAGATGACAGCAACTGATACAGGATATATGTATCAAATGGAATTCTCTTTATCTTTAAATAAGCCTGATGCATTTGAAGCAAAAGTTTTAGGCGCTGCATTATCATTACTTGGCGATAAGCTATCTTTAAAGAGAAACGATAATGAAGTTGTTGTATCTGTTACTACAGATAGACCAGGCCGTGCTTTAGAAATTTCTCAAAAGCAAGGTGAATTCACTGAAATCACAATTAAGAACTTAAAGTATAAGAAGCCTGAAGCTAAGAAGGAAGAAGCTCCAAAGAAGAACTTTGCGTTAGTTTCTGTATGCTTCGGTGAAGGTATTATTAATACATTTAAGGAAATGGGTGTTGACTACGTTATTGAAGGTGGTCAAACTATGAACCCATCTACTGAATCTTTCGTTAAGGCTATTGAAGCTTGTAATGCAAAGAATGTTATTATCATTCCAAACAATGGTAATGTAATCATGGCTGCTAACCAAGCTGCAGGCTTAGTATCAGGAACTAAGGTTTCTGTATTAAAGGCTAAGACAATTGCACAGGGCTATGCTGCTTTAGTTGGTTACAATTCTGAAGCAACAATGGAAGAAAACATTGCTACAATGGAAGCTGAAATTGAATCTGTTACATCTGGTGAGGTTACATATTCAATTCGTGATACTGAAATCGGTGGTGTAAAGATTACTGCTGGTGACTACATGGGTATTACTGATGGTGAAATTGTTGTATCTACAAAGGAAAAGAGTGACGCTTTAAGAAGCTTACTTGAAAAGATTATTAATGAAGATTCTGAAGTTGTTACTATCTTCTATGGTAAGGATATTATTGAAGAGGAAGCAGACGCTTTAGAAGAAATTGCATTATCAATTAATGAAAACCTTGATGTAGAAATCATTCCAGGTCAGCAAGATATTTATTCATACATTATTGCTGTAGAATAAAAATATATTAATTAACTAAAATGGTTGGCAAGTCCAACCATTTTTAATTCAAAAAGGAGGTCTTTTTATGAATAGTCTTTTAGAAGTAAAAGGAATTGGGAAAAAAACATTAGAAGCATTAGAAAAAGAAAATATTAATACTATTCATGACGTCCTTTACCATTTTCCAGAGGAATATATAATTTATGAAGAAAATAAAAATTATTTTGATACTGATTTAAAATCTTTAATTAAAGGTAATGTTATATCTTCTCCATATTTTATTAAAATGCCTTCTGGTGTTAACGCAATAATTTTTTATATCAATGCTTATGGATATAAATTAAAATGCTTATATTTTGGGATGGATTATTTAAGATTTAAGCTTCATGAAGGAAATGAAATATCATTATATGGAAGATATAATAAAATGAAAAAGGAATTCCATATAGAAAAAATATTTTTTGAATATATTTCTGATTCAGTTGATGTTAATTATAATCTTAAAGGAATTCAAAATAAGAATTATCAAAATATAATAAAAGAAATATTTAAAAGTAATATAAGATTAGAAGAAACTTTACCAACTGAATTATTATCTAAATATAAATTATTAACATTAGATAGATACTTATATTTATCTCATTTCCCAGTTACTAAAAATGATATTAAAGAGGTAATGAGAAGAAGAAAATATGAAGAGATGTTTTGGTATTCTTTAAGATTAAGAATGCTTAAAGAAAATATATTAAGAACTAAAAAAGAAAAAAGAGTTTTAAATAATGATTATCATGATAGATTTTTATCAATGCTACCATTTGATTTAACAAGTGATCAGTTGACTGCAATAAATGATTGTAGAAATGATATATTAAATAATGTTGTAATGAATAGATTAATACAAGGTGATGTTGGATGTGGGAAAACTATTGTTGCATTCTATTCAGCAATATTTGAGGTTTCTTGTGGTATGCAAGCAATCATACTTGCACCAACGCAAGTTTTAGCTCAACAGCATTTTAAAGGATTAAGTGAATATTCTAAGAAGCTTGGAATTAGAATTGCATTAATGACATCTGATTTAAAAAAGAGTGAATATGATGATATTTTGCAAAGATTAAAGCTTGGTAGTATAGATATATTAATTGGAACTCATTCGATTTTAAATGATAAGCTAAAATTTAAGAATTTAGGTCTTTTGGTGATTGATGAGCAGCACAAGTTTGGTGTTGAACAAAGATCAAAAATTTTAAAGAAATATGAAGGTGCTGATGCATTATATATGTCTGCAACACCTATTCCTAGAACATTAGGATTAACTTCATTTGGAGATTTAGATATTACATCAATTAAAACTATGCCTATAGGTAGAAGTGAGATTGAAACTAAAATTATACCTTATAAGAAGCTTGGTGGAGTTTTAGGATTCATTAAAAAAGAAAAGGAGCTAAAGCATCAATGCTATGTTGTATGTCCTTTGATTCAAGGTAATGATGATATTAAACATCATACTGTTTTGGATGCTAAAAGATATATTGATGAAATAGATGGAATAAGAAGTCAAATAATAACTGGTAAGATGAAAGCTAAAGAAAAGGATGATATAATGCTTCGCTTTAGAAATGGTGAGATTGATTGTCTTATTGCAACAACTGTAATTGAGGTTGGTATTGATAATAAGAATGCAACTACTATAGTTATATTTGATGCATCTATGTTTGGTCTTGCAGTACTACATCAGTTAAGAGGTAGAGTAGGAAGAGGTAATTTAAAAGGCTACTGCTGCTTAATGAGTGATGAAGAAGATAATGTAAGATTAAATGCATTAGTAAATTATAAGGATGGATTCTCTATTTCCGAGATTGATTTTAAGGAAAGAGGGGCTGGGGATTTCTTTGGTCATGTTCAGTCTGGATTTGTTAATTTAGAATATTCATCAATAATTGATGATGGAAATATATGGGAATGTGCAAAGAATGATGCAAATAATATATTGAAATCTTTTATAGATGGAAGTATTAAATCTTCTTTATATGATGAAATAGTTTTATTAAATAATCAGCAAAATGGTAAAATAAACTAGTTTTATAATGTTAAAAATGATAAAATAAAAAAGTACTACAATAAAGGGAGTGTCAATTTATGATTAAAATCGGTTTAGACGCAAATGGTGGAGATTTTGGAGTTAATTCAACTGTTCCAGGCGCAATGATGGCAGTAGAAAAATATAAAGATATAGAAATAGTATTATATGGTGATGAAGCTAAGATTAAGCCTTTATTAACTAATAGTGAAAGAATTACTATTGTAGATGCAAAGGATACAATTTCAATGGGTGAAGAAGATCCATTTAGAGCTGTTAGAAAAGGAAAAGAAACTTCATTAGTAAAGGCTATGACTGGTGCAAAAACTAAAGAGGTTGATGCAGTTGTCACATCAGGTCCTACACAGGCAGTTGTAATGGCAGCCCATATTATTGTAAAAAGATTACCTAAGATTGAGCGTGTAGCATTATGCCCATTATTACCTAATAGAGATGGTAATCCAAGATTAATGCTAGATGTTGGAGCAAACGTTGAATTAAAGCCTGAGCATATTGGTCAGTTTGCAATATTTGCAACAGTTGCTGCAAAGGAAATTTTAGGAATTGATAATCCTAAGGTTGGATATTTAAATATTGGATCTGAACCAGGTAAGGGAAGATTATTAGATAAAGAAGTATATGATTACCTTAAGGAATTAAATGGTATTAACTTCTATGGCAATGTTGAAGGAGATCAATTACTTGATTGTCCAGTTGATATTGTTGTTGCAGAAGGTTATGGTGGAAACATTGCTTTAAAGACAGCAGAAGGTACACTAAAAGCATTTGGTGGAATGCTAAAGGATGGCATTAAATCAAGCTTCATGGCAAAGATTGGTTACTTATTTATGAAGAAAACCTTAAAGGGTGTAATTAAGAAGGTTTCATCTTCTGAGGTTGGTGGTGCAATGATATTTGGTGTTGATTCAAATATTGTTAAAGCACATGGTAACTCAAATGCTTATGCAATAATGAATGCAATTAAGCAAGCAAGAACAATGGTTAGTGCTAATATAATTGAAAAGGTAATGGAAAAGTTACCAGAAAATATTGAAATAGTTGAAGAAGCTAACAAAGAAAACGAGGCTTAGTATCATATGAATAATTTAGATGAATTTGAAAAAGCATTAGGTTATAAATTTAATAATAAAAAATTACTACAGGTAGCTTTGACTCATTCATCTTATGGTAATGAGCACAATTGCGAATATAATGAAAGAATGGAATTCTTAGGAGATGCTGTACTAGAACTTGCAATGAGTAAGTATTTATACAATGTTATTTCCTTAGATGAAGGTGTTTTAACTAAGCAAAGAGCAAAGGCTGTATGTGAGCCTGCATTAGATATTTATGCAAAGAAATTAAATCTACCTAAATATTTATTTTTAGGTAATGGTGAAGAATCATCAGGTGGAAGAAATAGACCTGCAATTATTGCAGATGCAATGGAAGCAGTACTTGGTGCTGTATTCTTAGATTCTGATTTTCGACATGCTAATAAGGTTGTAGAAGAGCATTTTATTCCATATTTAGATGAAGCTTTAAAAAATAAGGATTATAAGAGCTTATTACAAGAAAAACTTCAAAGTGAAAAAAGAAGTATTAGATATGAAATTACAAAGGATTTAGGTCCAGCAAACGATAAGCTATTTGAAGCTACTGTTTATATGGATGATATAAAAATGGGTGTTGGTACTGGTAAATCTAAAAAACAAGCCGAACAAAATGCTGCAAGAGATGCATTAGGAAAGGAAGCAATTTTATAAAGGGGGATTTAAAATGCTTAAAAAGCTATATTTAGAAGGCTATTTTGATTATAAAAAATTCATAATTGATAACCAAAAGAAATTAGGGCTTACTCCTAATGAAACTATTGTTTTAATATCACTTTTAGAATCATATGCAAAGGATCAAGATTCTATTTCTATGGATTCAATTCAAGATAAGGTATTATTACCTAAAGAAGAGGTTGCTGAATCATTATCTAAGCTTTTAACAAAAAAATATTATTCTATCTTCTTAAAGGAATCAGATGGAAGAAGCTATGAAGCTATATCAATAGATGGATTCTTTAATCATTCAAAGGATATTTTAAATAATACATTAAGTGAATCAGATTCTGATATCTATACTATTACATCATTAGTACAGGATAAGATAAATAGAGTATTATCCTCATCAGAGCTTGATATAATAACAACTTTAGTTAATGAGGATAAATATACAGTAAATGATTTTAAAGAGGTTATTACATCACTAGAATCTAAAAAGGGAAGAATAACTGTTAAGATTATTGCACAAGAGCTTGCAATTCCAAAGGAAGAGGCTCCAAAGCCTAAAAAGAACAACAAGATGATTTCAGACTTTATGTCTAAGATAAAATAATGAATAAGAAAAGATCAGAAGAAATAGTAAATATATTAAAAACTATAATTACAAATCCAAAGCCTGAATTAGATTTTAAAAATAATTTTGAGCTTTTATGTGCTGTTTCATTATCAGCACAAACAACAGATAAAAGAGTTAATGAGGTTACACCTATATTATTTCAAAAATATCCTAATGCAAAATCTTTATCTAATGCTTTGATAGATGATGTAATTGATATAATTCATTCCTTAGGATTTAGTAAGAATAAGGCTACTAATTTAATTAGTATGTCAAAGTCATTAGTAGAAAAATTTGATGGTGAGGTTCCATCTAATTTTAAAGATTTAGAAAGCTTAGATGGTGTTGGGCATAAAACCGCAAGTGTTGTTTTAGCATTAGGCTTTAATATCCCTGCGTTACCTATTGATACACATTTATTAAGAATGTCAAAAAGATTAGGCTATGTTAAATTTAGTGCTTCTGTTAAAGAGGCAGAAGAGGCTTTAAAAAAATATATACCAAAAGAAGAATGGATTTTAGCACATCATCTATTCTTATTATTTGGAAGATATTATTGTAAGGCAATATCTCCTTTATGTGAAGGATGTAAATTAAAAGAATATTGTAAAGGAAAAGGGAAGCATTGATACACATCAATGCTTTTTGTTTTGGTACTAAAACGCGAGAAATATCCCATTTTAATATAATAATTCATAATAAATAATACTTAAAAAAAATATGTTTTTCTTATAAGATATCTATGCAAGCGCTTGGAACCTTAGAAAAAAAGACCTTTTAGGAAACGAGAGGTTTTATGGTTATTTGGGTCCCGAATTATTATAATGGGAGAAAATAATATTTTTAAGGAGGAAAAGGTAAAGTGAAGTACGATAAGTTAAAAAAGTTATACTTAGACTTTATTAACGAAATCAACCCAATTGGCTTTGAAATAAAAGCGCAAAGAACTAAATTGGATCAGACATTAACAAGTGTATGTTATAAATTGATGTCTCCATCATATTTATGTAAGGTGGAAAACAATCAGGCTAGTTTAAAAAATATTTATGTAAAGGAAGTTTGTAAAAGATTATATATAGAACCAGATAAAATTGGTTTTATGAATAATTCTAAAGATAAAATAGAAGAAGCAATGCTTGCTTATCTATTAGACCAAAAACAAGTTTTAGAAAAGCTTGTTAATGAAGGAAATGGTTTATTAAATTATGTATATAAGCTAATTAAAGCTCTATATTATTTATCAATTGATAAAATATCTGATGCTAAGGATGAGCTAAAGGATATTGAAACATGTATTAAGAGCATTAATGCACATGATTTAAAATATATATGTGCTATTTATATTGCATTTGATTATAAAACATCTAGGTTAGATCTTGCATATGAAGGTGTTATGGCAATAACATATATGGAACCAAGTAGGCTATTAGAGCTTTTTGCAAATTATTTTGGATTAAAGATTTATTTGATTTGGAATAATCCTAAGCTATCTTCATTTATGGAATATTTTAAATTTAATCCATATGCTAGATCATTTTCATATATATTCGCTAAGGTAAATTATTATTATGAATTATCTTGCATAAAAAGAAATAAAGATTATGAAATAGATAAATTATCATTAGTGGATTATCCAGAATTACTTAGAAATTTAAATATTTTTAAGAATTTCATGAATCACAAGATGACAATAAAACCATCTAATAAAACTCCTTTATTTTTAAGGATTTTATATGATTATGGTATTGGTAAAAATATAAAAGAAGAAATAAAAGAATTAGATGGATATATTTTAGATGTAGATTACTCAAAATTATATTTAGAATATTTAATTGAGCCTGAAGAAACTAAATTAGATTTTTTAATTTCGAGAGCAATACCTTATGTTAAAAATACTAGGTCTGATTTTTTAAAACGTTATTTAATGTCTCAAGCGGTAATATTAGCTGAAAAGTATAAAAGATATAAACTTATCTATGAAATTTATCTTGATTTAAATTTGTAAGCTTATGAGAATAAAAAAACTAATTACATTAACTTTTATTGCTGTTGTAGTATTATTACTATCAAACGTTAATACATTTGCTGCAACATGGAATTTTATTTGGGAGAATACTTATGTAAAAATACCTGTAGGAGATGCCTTATATGATTACTCTAATGTTCCTACTGCAACTCTATATAAGGATGGAGAAGCATTAACAGATGCTAAAATAACATATTCTAGAGATGGGGATTGGTTATATTATTTAAAGGATGTTAATACTAGCAAGGTAGGAATATATAAGGTTTGGTATAAGGCTGGAGAATATGATAAATATAAGCCTGGTACATGTACTGGATATAAAGCCTTAATTACATTTGAAGTATATGATAATATTTCACCTCAAGTTAATATTATAAGTGATGTTATAAATATAGAAAGATTATCTATTGATAGTAGTGAATTAGATAGCTATTTATTATCTAATGTAATAGTAAGTGATAATTACAGTACTAATATAAAAACAACTGTAAGTCATTCAATTGATATCAATACAATTGGTTTATATGAATGTAAGGTTTTAGCAACAGATGAATCAGGTAATATTACTAGGGATAAATTCTTAGTAAATGTTTATTATGAAGATTTCCCATCTTTATCTTGTACAAATTCAGATAATGTTATTTATGTTAATTTAGATGATAAGATTGATTTAAAAGATTATATTAAAGCATATGATAGATTAGATGGAGATATTACAGATAAGATTTTATATGACAAAATAGATTCATCTTATATACATGATTATGATACTAATATCTATGTTACTAATTCTAGTGAATTAACATCTATCCTACCGGTTCATATATATATAATTGATGATGTTTCACCAGTTATTACATTAAAATATGAAAGTATTAATCTAGATTATAAAACAGACCTTGATACATTTGATTTCGCATATTATGCAACTGTTAGTGATAATAATGTAATTATTGAAGATAATTTTATATATGAAACTAACATATGTAATAAGGTTGGAGTTTATGATGTTACATATTATTATTCAGATGGTTTTAACTCTGTTGAAAAAACTATGAATATTAGAATGCTTTCATATGAAGCGCCAAAAATAATAGTAGAAGATATTTCTATTAAGAAAAACAGTAATATTGATTTAAGAAATTATATAACTATTTATGATGAATCAGATAGTTATGCAAAAGAAACTTTAGTAATTGATGATAGTCAAGTTGATTATAAAGCTGATGGAACATATTATGTTACAGTATCATGTCATAACACTAGTGGACTTTATAGTGAAAAGAAATTTATTGTATATATTGAAAGTGATTTAATTAATTCAAATAATATTGGCTTATTTATAACATTAATGGTATTACTTGGCTTAATCATAATATCTTTAGTTATTGTTTTAGTTATTTTTATTATCAAAAGAAAGAAACAATTTAATACAAAATCATCTATATAAATGTTATAATAAATAGTGATGATTTGGCCCTCTAGTCAAATGAGGGCTTTTCTATTCTTTAAGGTGATAATATGCGTGGATTTATTTATGGTAAAACTGAATATGACATGCTTAAGAATGCAATTCATTTTGACTCTTACATTTCTTTTGCGAAGGAGCATTCTTATGACTTCCTAACTATTACTGATCCTTTGATGTATGGTTCTTATAAGTTTTATAAGAAGTGTATGAATGAAGGTATTAAGCCTGTAATAGGTATTGAATATCCATATGTTGATATGGATAATTCTTTATCTAAGGTTTTAATATATGCAAAGAATAATAATGGATTTAAGGCATTATTAAATATCGTAAAGGATATTAACACTAAGGAAATTAATGACCTAGATTCTATATTAGGTAATCCTGATTTATTATATGTATTTGTATTTTTTGATTCATATATTGAAAAGTTATTTCAAACAAGAGATTTCAATATGCTAGATGAGTATTTATTAAAGATTAATAGTGATAATACTTATTTAGGTATTTCATATACTAATAGAATTAGATTAATAAATGAGGTTACTGATTTTGAATCATATGTATCTAGTAAAGGCTTTAATGTATTACCAATTCATGAGGCATTATATTTAAAGCCAAGTGATGAAATAATATATAAAACGTTAAGATTAATTGATGATTCAAATGTTAATATAGATGATTTTGATGATTATTCTATGCTAGATAATCCTAAAGAAGATAAAAGAATAGATGATTTTATTAATAGAATTAATTTAGATATTTTTAATGAAAAGATATTACTTCCTAAATTCCGTGATACTAAGGGAGTATCATCAAAGGAATATTTAGAAGCGTTGTGTTTTAAGGGACTTGAAAGAAGAGGATTATATAAGGAAGAATATATTAATAGATTAAATTATGAATTATCTATTATTGATAAAATGGGATATAATGATTATTTCTTAATAGTATGGGATTTTATTTTATATTCTAAAAAGAACGGTATATTAGTTGGACCAGGAAGAGGTAGTGCTGCAGGCTCTTTAGCAACATATTGCTTAGGCATTACTGAAATTGATCCAATTAAATATAATTTATTTTTTGAAAGATTCTTAAATCCAAATCGTGTAACAATGCCAGATATTGATACGGATTTCCCTGATAATAAAAGAGATTTAGTTATTGATTATGTTAGTAAGGTATATGGAATTGATCATATATGCTATATATCTGCATATTCTAGATTCCAGGTTAGAAGCTCTATAAAGGAATTATCTAAAATATTTAATATTAATCCTGAAAGAGTAGAAAAAGTATTAGATATGCTTACTGAAAAAAGCTATGATGAATTAATGTCTTATTATAGAGATGATAGTGATTTATATAATTTCTTATATGTTGCAAGAGGAATTGAGGGACTACCACGTCATATATCTACACATGCTGCAGGTATTATATTATCAGATAGAGACTTATCTTCATTAATTCCTTTAGGAGAAGGTTTAAATGGATTATATCAATCCTTATATGAAGCCTCTGATCTAGAAGAAATTGGATTATTAAAAATGGATTTCTTAGGAATATCTAACCTTACTATGATTAAGGATATGATGGACATGCTAGGGATGAATTTGAATGACCTAAGAAATATCCCATTAAATGATAGAAAGGTATTTGATATGTTTTCTAAGGGGGATACCTTAGGCATATTCCAATTTGAAAAGGCTGGTATTACTAATGTTTGTATGAGGCTAAAGCCTAAAAGATTTTTAGATTTAGTTGCAATAATTGCATTATATAGACCAGGACCTATGCAATTTATCGATGATTATATTGAAAGAGCTCATGGTAAAAGATTTGCATATATACATGATGATTTAAAGCCTATATTACAGGATACATATGGCATTATTGTATATCAGGAGCAAATAATGCAAATTGCTCAAAAGTTTGCAGGATATTCTTTTGCAGATGCTGATAACCTAAGAAGAGCTATTTCTAAAAAGAAGGAAGAAAAGCTTCAAGAAATGATGCCTAAGTTTATTGATGGTGCATTAAAGAATGGATATACAAAAGAGATTGCTATAGAAATATTTGATATGATTTATAAATTTGCATCCTATGGATTTAATAAATCACATTCTGTTGCATATGCTTTATTCTCATATCAAATGGCATATTTAAAATGTAATCATTTAAATACTTTTATGTCTGTTATTTTAAATAATGTTATTAACAATAAGAATGCAACAGTTTCTTATATAAGATATGCTAGAAAAAATGGCTTAATAACACTAAAGCCTAATATTAATGTTTCAGGATTAAAATATAAATATGAGGCTGATAGACTATTTATGCCTTTAGTTAGTGTTTTATCTATTGGTACTGAGAATGCTAATAAAATTGTTTTAGAAAGAGAAAATGGCTTATTTAAAAGCTATATTGATTTTAAAGAACGCTGTAGATTCTTATCAGAGGCAAATATTGAAGCTTTAATATATTCTGGTGCATTAGATATTTTTGGTGAAACAAAAAGAAGAATGCTATCATCTTCATCTAATGAGGATTCTATTATGATGGACTATATTAAAGTAGTAGAGGATAATAGTGAAGAGCTTGATATTAATCAATTAAGAGAAAATGAATTGAAATATTTAGGATTTAATTTAACATATGATATATTTAATGGTGTTGAGAAGCTAGAAAGATTATATGGATGTATTTCATCCTTAGATATTAGATATAATAGAATTGTTAAGGTTATTGGATATTTTAATAGAATAAAATCATTAAAGACAAAAAAGGGAGATGACATGCTAATATTAGATATGTCATTACAGTCTTCTGATTTTAAAGCAGTCATTTTCCCTAAAACGCTTGAAAAAACAGGTAAAAATTTTGATTTGGGAAGACTATATATAATAGAAGGAAAACTTGAAAAGGATAATAGGGATGAAGATTCTTTTTCAATAACAAATATTATTGAATTACCTAAGTTCAGATAGTGCCTAAATATTGAAAATTAGTGAAAATTCTTCTATAATATAAGTTGCGATAATTAATTTTTGTAATAATTGAGGAGGTTATAGATTATGGGATTAGTTAATGTTAATGAAATGATGGCGAATGCTTTAAAAGGTCATTACGCAGTAGGGGCTTTTAATATTAATAATTTAGAATGGACAAAGGCTATTTTAGAAACAGCAGAAGAATTAAAATCTCCTGTTATACTAGAGGTTTCTGAGGGAGCAAATAAATATATGACAGGTTATAAGACTGTTGCAGCAATGGTTAAGGCAATGGTTGAATCTATGGGTATTACAGTTCCTGTTGCCCTACACCTAGATCATGGTACATATGAAGGTGCTAAGGCTTGTATTGAGGCTGGATATACATCAGTAATGTTTGATGGCTCACATTTACCATTTGATGAGAACATCGAAAAGACAAAAGAAATTGTTAAATTAGCACATTCTAAAGGAGTTAGTGTTGAAGCTGAGGTTGGCGCAATCGGCGGAGAAGAAGATGGCGTTAAGGGTAGAGGCGAGGTTGCAAACCCTAAGGAATGTAAGATTATTTCTGATTTAGGAATTGATATGCTTGCGGCAGGTATTGGTAATATTCATGGCCCTTATCCTGCAAATTGGCAAGGACTTGATTTTGATACTTTAGCTGAAATTAAAAAGACAGTAGGAGATAAGCCATTAGTTTTACATGGTGGTACTGGTATTCCAGAAGACCAGGTTAAGAAGGCTATTTCTTTAGGAGTATGCAAGGTTAATGTTAATACTGAATGTCAGCAGTATTTCACTCAAGCAACAAGAAAATATTTTGAAGCTGGTAAGGATTTAGAAAAGAAGGGCTATGACCCAAGAAATGTTTTAAAGCCAGGTTTCTTAGGTATTAAAGAAATTGTTAAAATTAAGATGGAAATGTTTGGCTCAGTAGGCAAGGCAAATTAATATAATAGAAGAGGGCTCAAGCCCTCTTTTTAACAAATTAAGTATTTATATTTTTTAATAATATTGGTATTATATTAAATGTATAATATTTATAATAAATGCAATGAAAAGGAGAATTAAAATGAAAATCGCATTAATTAATGAAAATTCACAAGCAGGAAAAAATGAAATTATTTATAATACTTTATCTAAGGTTGCATCATCTCATGGTCATCAGGTTGATAACTATGGTATGAAGAATGCTGAAGATAAGTCTTTAACATATGTACAAAATGGTCTTTTAGCATCAATCCTATTAACAAGTGGTGCAGCTGATTTTGTAGTTACAGGATGTGGTACTGGTGAAGGTGCTTTATTAGCATTAAACTCTTTCCCTAATGTTTTATGTGGATATGTAGTTGAACCATCAGATGCTTATTTATTTACTCAAATTAACGCAGGTAACGCAATCGCAATGCCTTTTGCGAAAGGATTTGGCTGGGGTGCTGAATTAAATCTTGAAAATGTATTTGAACAATTATTCAAGGCCCCATTTGGAGGAGGATACCCTAAGGAAAGAGTTATCCCTGAACAAAGAAACAAGAAAATCTTAGATGGTATTAAAGAAAAAACATACCGTCCATTAATTGATATCTTAAATGATATTGATAAGGACTTCTTACTTGAAACAGTAGATCGTCCTACATTCCGTGACTTATTCTTTAAGAATGCAAAGGATGAAGCTTTAATTACTTATTTCAAGAATTTATTAAAGTAAGAAATGGAAGAAATTAAAAATAAAAATGGCTTTGCGGCTAGATTTGCATTATCTTATTTAATAATGCCAATGCTTCCCGTAACTGGTATTTTAATTGTTTTGCTTTTAATCTCTTTACTTGTAAGAGGCTTTAAGCAGGAGCATGTTTTATCTTTAATAATTACATTTATTTTACTTAATGTAGTTTGGCTTTTATTGTTATTTATTTTTGGACTAATAATAAAGAAACTACAATATTATAAAGGTGAAACATCTAAAATTATGATTGCTTCATTTCCTATTGGTAAAGAAAAGAATATTATTTATGATGATATAAAAGAAGTATCTTATAAAAAAAGATTTCTTTTATATAAACTTAAGGTCATTGGAAATAAAAAAGCAGTATTATTATTTTCTTCTTTAGATGATTTAAAAGAATTTTTAAAGAAATCTACTTTAGAAGCATATTTAAATGAAAATGAAAAGGTAGCCTAATCGCTACCTTTTTCTTCGTCTATATTATTTTTATTAAAATTAAATAATTTCTTTATAAAATTTATTGTGAAATTAGAAGAAACTAATAAACCTATAATTGATAATATCATACCAATAATAATGAATAGTGTTATCTTTTCCTTTAAGAAAATAAATGAGAATAAAGTTGATATTAATGGTGATAAATATAAGTAGATATTAGTTGTAACAGTAGATATTCTTTGACATGAATAATTCCATAATAGGAATGCTAGAGTTGATGCAAATAATGCAAGGAATAATAATGATAATACTACCTTATAATCAGTAAATGCATTAAAATTAAAACTAGACTTTGTAATGAAGAATGCAGGTATTAGGAATATAAAGCCGTATTCCATAATATGTCTAGTCATTGTTGTACCCTGGTATCCTAAATCAGTTAAAAGTTTTAAGAATACTCCATATATACCCCAAGATACCATTGCTAGTATTGCTAGGATATCACCTAGTGGATTTAGCTTAAGCTCAAAGGCACCATTTAATGTTATAAGAATTATTCCTGATATTGCAATAAAGAATCCTAAAACAAAATTCCAAGAAATCTTAGGTTTTTTAAATGCAATAAATGAAGATAATAATGTAACTATAGGAACAATACCAGATATAATACCAACGTTAGTTGCAGAAGTATATGATAATGCGATATTTTGTAATAAGAAATATCCTGTTATACCAGATAATCCAGCCCCTAAGAAATATAATTCATGTGTTAATTTTTGTGGCTTATGGAATTTAGGGTAAATTATGAATAATAAGATAATTGATATAAAAAATCTATATATTAAGATAGCTGTTGGGCTAAAATATTCTAATAAATATTTTGTAACTACAAATGTAGATGACCATATTACTATTGTTATTAATGCTAGTGTATGAGGTAAAGCTTTTTTCATTAAAACATCTCCTTTACTGTTATATTCTATTACAATGCTTAGCAAAAACAAGGAAATACTATATTAAAAAAGTGTGTTTTTGGTCATATTTTATATAAAACGTTTCACAATATTAAATATTTTTAATAAATAGTTGAAATTTGCGAGACGTTGCTATATAATTATAAAATGCCTATAATGGCTAAATATCGTTAAGATTTTACAGTTATATCTATAGATATAGCTTATAATATATATTCGCGGACATCCATAAATAAAGGTAATAAACGCCCTTTTAACTCATAGAGTTAAGAAGTCTGAAGACGGTTTAAAAAAGAACGAAAGGATATTGTATATAAAAGTATACAAAGGTAGAAGAACTTATGGCAAACGTAGGTTACAGAGTCGAAGATTTTGGTAAAAAGTCAAAAAGACGTAATTACTCAAAAATCAGAAGTAGAGTAGATGTACCTGATCTAATTGAGATTCAGACTAAGTCATTTGATGAATTCGTAACATCAGGACTTGAAAAGTTATTAAATGACATCTCTCCTATTTCATCAACAAACCAGGATTTAAAGCTTTATTTCGGTGCATGTCATTTCGAAGATCCAAAGTATTCTGTTGTTGAATCAAGATTAAGAAGAACTAACTATTCAAGACCTTTAAAGGTAATGGTTCGTCTTGAAAATGCACAAACAGGTACTAGTGTGGAAAATGAATTATTTATGGGTGATATCCCTTTCATGACACCAGTTGGTACATTCATTATCAATGGTGCTGAACGTGTTATCATTTCACAGATTATCCGTTCTGCAGGTGTTTATTATTCAAAGGACATTGATAAGAAGACAGGAGATACTAAGTTCTCTGCTCAAATCTTCCCAACACGTGGTGCTTGGTTAGAATATGAAGCAGGTTCAAGAAATATTTTCTATGGTAAGCTAGACCGTTCAAAGAAGGTTCCACTAACAACTATGTTAAGAGCATTTGGTTTAGGAACTAATGAACAAATTGAAGAATTATTTGGTACAAAGGAATTCTTCGCTGAAACATATGAAAAGGAAACATCTTTAGCTAAGGGCGCAACAATTAATGCTGAATATGGTGCAACAGAATTATATTCTAAGTTACGTCAAGGTGAAGCAGCTCCAGTTGAAGGTTCAAGAATTGGTATCGCTGATAAGTTATTTAACGGAGAAAAGTACGACTTACAAGAAGTTGGTCGTTTTAAGTTCAATGTTAAGCTAGATGTTTTACAAAGAGCTAAGGGCTTAATTCTTTCTCGTGACGTTTTAGCAGCAGATGACGTATTCGATGAAGAAACAGGTGAAGTATTATTTGAAAAGGGTCAAGTAATTGCATCTAAGGGCCAAAGAGTTGAAGGAGAAGTTCTTGAAACTTTAAAGAAGGCAAGAGCTGGATTCCGTTATCAAATCGATTGTGGTAACACATTTGATAGCGATGCATATGAAACAGTTGATTCATCTTCTCGTTGTGCTGATCCATATCAAGAAATCTTATATGTTGACGTTACAGTAGGTGACGAAACTAAGGAAGTTAAGATTGTTGGTAATGACCAAAGAGAAACTGCATTACATATCACATTATCTGATATTTTAGCATCTATTTCTTATTTCATTAACTTATACCAGGGTGCTGGTAATATCGATGATATTGATAACTTAGGAAACAGACGTTTAAGATTAATTGGTGAATTATTAAGAAATCAATTTAGAGTTGGTTTTGGTAAGCTTAAGAAGAACATTAAGGATAGAATGTCTTTAACTGAATCTGAAAAGGCTACTCCATCTAACTTAATTAATATAAAGCCATTAACATCTACATTAAAGGAATTCTTCGGTTCATCTCAGTTATCTCAGTTCATGGATCAAATTAACCCATTAGCTGAAATCACTCAGAAGAGAAGAATTAGTGCGTTAGGTAGTGGTGGTATTCAAAGAGACCGTGCTGGTACAGAAGTACGTGACGTTCATAACTCACACTATGGTCGTATGTGCCCAATTGAAACACCAGAAGGTCCATCAGTAGGTTTAATTACATCACTTGCATCTTATGCTAAGATTGATAAGTATGGCTTCATTGAAGCTCCTTATTTCAAGGCATATAAGGATGAAAATGGTGAAACATACTTCAAGTCTAAGCAGGTTACTGACTGGGATGACAAGAAGAATGATTATGTTACAAATTTAGCAATGGATGATGCTGAAATCGAATATTTAACAGCATTCGATGAAGATGGTAAGGTTATTGCAGCTGCATCAACTAAGCTAGAAGTAAGAGGCGATAGATTCTATATCGTTGATGAAACAATCATCGGTCGTAGAGATCTTGAAACTGAAATGGTTTCTAGAACAGAAGTTGACTACATGGACGTTGCTCCACGTCAGATCGTATCTGTTGCCGCATCATGCGTTCCATTCCTTGAACACGATGACGCTACTCGTGCCCTAATGGGTGCCAACATGCAACGTCAGGCAGTTCCTATCATCGCTCCAGAATCACCAATCGTTGGTACTGGTATGGAATATAGAGCAGCAAAGGACTCTGGTGCTGCTTTATGTGCATTAGGTGATGGTGTTGTTGAATACGCTGATGCAAAGAAGATTATTGTTAAGGAAACATCAGGCGACACTCGTCGTTATGATTTATATCAATTCTTACGTTCAAACTCATCAACTGCAATTATTCAACGTCCAATCGTTAAGGCTGGCGAAGTAATTAGCCGTGGTGATGTTATTGCTGATGGTCAGTCAATGAAGGACGGAGAATTAGCATTAGGTAGAAACGTACGTATCGCATTCATGACATGGGAAGGATATAACTTCGAGGATGCCGTTATCATGTCAGAAAGAATGGTATATGATGATGTTTATACTTCATTACATATTGAAGATTATGATATCGAAGCAAGAGACACTAAGTTAGGACCTGAAGAGTTCACTCGTGAAATTCCTAACGTAGGTGAAGATGCTAAGAAGAACCTTGATGAATATGGTATCGTTAGAGTTGGTACTGAAGTTAAGGAAGGAGATATTCTTGTTGGTAAGACTACTCCTAAGGGACAAACAGACCCAACTCCAGAAGAAAAGTTATTATTACAAATCTTCGGTGAAAAGAGCCGTGACGTTAAGGATTCATCATTACGTGTTCCACACGGTGGTGGAGGAGTTGTTCAATCAATCCAGCACTTCTATAAGAAGGGACCAGATGGAAAGAAGGACGATTCATTAAATCCAACAGTTAACGAAGTAGTAAGAGTATTCATCTTACAGAAGAGAAAGATCCAAGTCGGTGATAAGATGGCCGGTCGTCATGGTAACAAGGGTGTTATTTCTAACATTTTACCAGTAGAAGATATGCCATTCTCAGAGGATGGTCGTCCAATCGACATCATGCTTAACCCACAGGGCGTTCCTTCACGTATGAACATTGGTCAGGTACTTGAATTACATTTAGGTATCGCAGCTAAGAAATTAGGCGTTAAGGTTGCAACACCAGCATTCGATGGTGCTACAATTGAAGATATTGAACAAGCTATGGCTGATGCAAACATGCCTGCAGATGGTATGTATACATTATATGATGGTCGTAGCGGTGAACCATTTGAAAATAAGATTTCAGTTGGTATCATGTACTTCATCAAGTTAAGCCACATGGTTGATGATAAGTTACATGCAAGAAACGTTGGTAAGTATACATTAGTTACTCAACAGCCAATGGGTGGTAAAGCTCAAAACGGTGGTCAGCGTTTCGGTGAAATGGAAGTTTGGGCATTACAGGCTTATGGTGCTGCACATACATTAAGAGAAATGATGACTATTAAGTCAGATGATCTTGTTGCACGTGATAGAACATTCGACGCAATTGTTGATGGAAAGCCAATCCCTGAATCATCAATTCCAGAATCATTTAGAGTATTAACAAGAGAACTTCAATCTTTAGGTATCCATGTTGAATTAATCAACCAGGATGGTGAAAATGAAGTTAACCGTTCTATTGTTGACTTCAAGATTAAGAATGTTGAAACTCCAAGAGTTAAATATTCATTAACTAAGTCAAAAGAAGAATTAATGGCAGAAGCCGATGAAAAGTAGGAGGAATGTAAGATAATATGAGTAAACAGTATAAATATTTCAAAATTGGTCTAGCATCTCCTGAAGAAATCTATTCATGGTCACATGGTGAAGTTTTAAAGCACGAAACAATTAACTATCGTACTTTAAAACCAGAACCAGATGGATTATTCTGTGAAAAGATTTTCGGACCTACAAAGGATTTCCAATGTGCATGTGGAAAGTCAAAGAGATCTACTGATAAGGGTAAGATCTGTGAAAAGTGTGGTGTTGAAATCACTGAAGCTAAGGTTAGACGTGAAAGAATGGGCCACATTACTCTTGCAGCACCAGTAGTACATACTTGGTTCTTAAGAAATTCACCATCTCCACTTGCTACATTATTAGAATTAAAGAATAAGGATCTAGAAGAAGTTGTTTATTTAGCATCTTATATCGTTATTGATTCAAAGCTTCCAAAGGGCGTTGTATCTAAAAACGATGTAATTACTGAATCTAGATATGAAGAATTACAAATGCAGTACCCTGGCCAGTTCAAGGCTATGACAGGTGCTGAAGCTATCAAGGAATTATTATCTAAGCTAGACCTTGAAGCTATGGATAAGAAGTTAAGAGCAAGATTAAAGAACTCATCTAAGCAAAAGCGTGATAAGGTTATTAAGAAGCTAGAAGTTGTTGAAGCATTCTTAAGATCTGATAACAAGCCTGAATGGATGATCTTAACAGTATTACCAGTATTACCACCAAGCTTAAGACCAATGGTACCACTTGATGGTGGACGTTTTGCAACAACTGACTTAAACGATTTATATAGACGTATCTTAAACCGTAATAACCGTTTAAAGAAGCAATATGAAGTACATGCTCCACACTTAATTACTAAGAATGAAAAGCGTATGCTTCAGGAAGCAGTTGACTCTTTAATTGATAACTCTAAGAGAGGCAAGAAGTCAGCAATCGATAAGGCTCATAAGTTAAAGAGCTTATCAGATATGCTACGTGGTAAGCAAGGACGTTTCCGTCAGAACTTATTAGGTAAGCGTGTTGACTACTCAGGACGTTCAGTTATCGTTGTTGGTCCATCATTAAAGATGTATCAATGTGGTATTCCAAAGGAAATGGCTTTAACATTATTCAAGCCATTCGTTTTAAGAGAAATTATTAAAGAACAGCACATTACTTTAGCAGCAGCTAATAAGTTATGTGATAACCAAGATAACTCTGTATGGAATATTCTTGAAAGAGTTATTAGAGAACATCCAGTTCTATTAAACCGTGCTCCTACTCTACACAGATTAGGTATTCAAGCATTCGAACCAGTATTAATTGAAGGTAAGGCTATTCGTCTTCACCCATTAGTTTGTACACCATTCAATGCCGACTTCGATGGTGACCAGATGGCTATCCACGTACCTCTATCTCAAGAAGCACAGGCTGAAGCTAGATTATTAATGTTAGCTTGCAACAACATCCTAAACCCTAAGGATGGTAAGCCAGTAGTTACTCCTTCACAGGATATGATTTTAGGTAACTATTACTTAACAACTGAAGTTAAGGGTGAACCAAACGAAGGACATTTCTATAACAGCTTCGATGAAGCTTATATGGCATATAAGAACAATATTATTACATTACATACAAGAATCTTCGTTAACGTTGAATTCATGATTGATAAGATTGTTGGACCAGATAAGCATAAGTCTTTAGATGAGTTACCATCTAAGTATTTATTCACAACTGTTGGTAAGATGATTTTCAACAACATCCTTCCTACAGATATGACATACTTAAATGATTATGCTAAGGATAATGATTATTATGATAAGACTCCAGCTCAATATTTCTTAGGTTATACTGAAGGATTTAAGGCAGGAGATAAGGTAACAGGAGATGTAATGAAGCAATCTTATGATGAATTCATTGCAAGAGATGTTACAAATCCATTCAAGAAGAAGAATATTATCAGAGTTATTGCTGAAGTATTCAAGAGATATCCTACAACTATGACATCAGCTACACTTGATGCTATTAAGAATTTAGGATATAAGTATTCAACTATTTCAGGTATTTCAATTTCTATGGCCGATGTATTAAAGTACGAAGGTAAGGATGCTAGAATTGCAGCTGGTGATAAGAAGGTTGCTCAAATCACTAAGTATTACGAAATGGGTCTTATTACAGACACAGAGCGTAAGATGCAAGTTCAAGCTGAATGGGAATCTGCTCGTTCAGAAATTGAAAAGGGTCTTTGGAAAGAACTTTCTAAACATAAGTCAAACGGTATTTACATCATGGGTGATTCTGGTTCCCGTGGCTCATCTTCTAACTTCTCACAGTTAGCCGGAATGCGTGGTTTAATGAACAATACTGTAGGTGATATCATCGAAGTTCCAGTTAAGGCAAACTTCCGTGAAGGTCTATCAGTAGCAGAATTCTTCATTTCTACACACGGTGCTCGTAAGGGTTCAACAGATACAGCCTTAAAGACAGCTGAATCTGGTTACTTAACTCGTAGATTAGTAGATGTATCTCAGAATGTTGTAGTATCTAGTGAAGACTGTGGAACAGAAAATGGATTCACAGTACGTGCAGTTATCCAAATGACAAATGGTGATCCTAAGACTATCGTTACAGTTGGACAACGTGCATTAGGTCGTTTCGCTGCTAAGGATATTGTTAATCCAAAGACTGGCGAAGTTATCGTTAGAAGAAATGAACTTGTTGAAGAAGAACAAGCTAAGGCAATTGATAAGGCTGGAATTTCTGAAGTTTGCATCCGTACAAACTTAACATGTGCTTGTAAGACAGGCGTATGTGTTAAGTGTTATGGTAGAAACTTAGCAACTAACAAGATGGTTGAAGTTGGAGAAGCAGTTGGTGTTATTGCCGCTCAGTCAATTGGTGAACCAGGTACACAGTTAACAATGCGTACATTCCATACAGGTGGTGTTGCCAGTGCAGCCGATATCACACAAGGTCTTCCAAGAGTTCAGGAATTATTCGAAGCAAGAAAGCCTAAGGGTCTTGCTAAGATGAGTGAAGTTAACGGTACAATTAAGAAGATTGAAATGACTAAGGCTGGCCGTGTTATCACAATCGTTGATGAAGATAGCCAAGAACCTAAGGAAGTTTCATACAAGGTTGATGCAACAGCAGAATTATATGATGGTGAAATCGCAGTTGGTTCTAAGATTAGCCGTGGTAAGCCATTAGTTAAGGGGTCTTTAAATCCAAAGGATATCTTAAGAATCTTAAATGCTGAAGCAGCACAACGTTATATCGTTGATGAAGTTCAGAAGGTTTACCGTGCTCAGGACGTTGAAATTTCTGATAAGCATATCGAAATCATCGTTAGACAAATGATGAGAAAGATTTCAGTAATTACAGAAGGTGGTTCAGATTTATTACCTGGACATTCTGTATCTGTACATACTTTCAAGCATGCAGTTGATAAGGCATTAGCTGATGGAACTGAATTACCAGTTGGTAAGCAAATGTTACTTGGTATTACTAAGGCAGCATTAGGTTCAGATTCATTCTTATCTGCATCTTCATTCCAGGAAACTACAAGAGTATTAACAACAGCAGCTATTGAATCTGCAGTTGATGATCTTGAAGGTTTAAAGGAAAATACAATTATCGGTGGATTAATCCCTGCTGGTACTGGTATTTTACAGGAAGAATCATTTGAATGTCCTCATGCTCCAGAAGATTTAGATGGCAATGTTTATGCAAAGGCTCTAAATGATGCTGAAGAACATGAATCATATATGGATATAATTAATGATGGTGAAGAAGAATCAGATTTTGATGCTGAACACGTTGATACTGATTTATCAGAACTTGACTAATTTATACCAATAATTAATAAAGGGTAGAGTTTCAATAAAATGAAATTCTGCCCTTTTTTCTTGTATTTGATTAGATATTAAGTTAAAATAATAATAATGAAATAAAATATTTATATGTGGGGGTGATGACATGCCTGAATATAAAATTAATAAATATGTATCAGTATATAAAAGAGCAATCGAATTATATAATGAGGGTAGTTTTAAGGAAGCAGCTAACTTCTTAGATTTAGTTGTTAAAAATGATGAATCTAATTATAATGCAGCTTATTATTTAGGAAATCTATATTATAATGGCCATGGTGTTAATAAAGATTTAAAAAGAGCATTTGATTTATATATGAAAGCAGCAACAAGAAGAGTTACTGAAGCTGAATACATGGTTGGATTATGCTATTTAAAGGGTGAAGGTGTTAAGCAAGAGCTTTTCCAAGCTGTTGCTTGGTTCACTGAAGCGGCTAAATATGCACATCCTCTATCTCAGTATTATTTAGGTGTTGCTTATATGAATGGTGAAGGTATCACTAAGGACGTTCCAAGAGCTGCACAATGGTTAGTACATGCTGCAAATCAAGGAATTGTTGAAGCACAAAGAGATGCAGGCAAGTGCTATGAAATATTAGGCAACTTCCATGGAGCTGCAACTTTATTCTTAGCTGGCGCAAAGAATGGAGATGCTGAATCTCAATTTAGATTATCTGGTTATTACAGTGAAGGAAAAGGAATTACTCAATCTACGCCTTTAGCTGTATTCTATTTAGAAGAATCAGCAAAGCAAAATTATGCACCTGCACAGGTTGCATTAGGAAGAAGATATGATATGGGTAATGGTGTTGCTAAGGACCCAAGACATGCACTTGAGCTATATCAAACAGCAGCTAAGGCTGGTAACCCTGAGGCTGAAAATGCATTAGCTGAATCATATCATTCAGGTGAAGGTATTATTCACGATAATACATTAGCAGTACAATGGTGGACTAAAGCAGCTGAAGATGGAAATATTGATGCTATGATTCACTTAGCTGAAATATTAACTGACCCTTCTGATAAGACAGTTATGGTTGACCTAGTTACAGCAAAGAGCTGGTGGACAAAGGCTGCAGAAGCAGGAGATGCTTATGCAATGTTCCGTTTAGGTGACTGCTTAGAAAATGGTATTGGTGTATCTAATGTTAACTTAGATGATGCATTTAAATGGTATCGTCTTGCAGCACAGAATGGATATAAGGATGCTGAAGAAGCATGCGCTAGATTCAGTAAATCATTTACTGGTAAGGTAAAATTAAAAAAAGTTTAATAAAAAATTATGCGACTCAAATGGGTCGCAATTTTTTATATTAAAATAATGGAAAAACTATGTTGACACTATATTTTTCATTTGATATAATATAAAAGCACGTCTGTGCATACCTGAGTGGGAGGACTATCTCTTGAATAGTCTGTTTAACCACATCATTGACAAAAAGGAGGAAAAGGTTCATGGCAAAGAAAGTTACAAAAGTTGTAAAGTTACAAATCGCTGCCGGCAAAGCAAATCCAGCTCCACCAGTAGGTCCAGCACTAGGACAGGCAGGAGTTAATATTCCAGGATTCTGTTCTCAGTTCAATGACGCAACAAAGGATAAAATGGGATATATATTGCCAGTTGTTATCTCTGTATACGAAGACAGATCATTTACATTCGTAGTACATACACCACCAGCTGCAGACTTATTATTAAAGGCTGCTGGAATCCAAAAGGGTTCTGGTACACCAAATAAGAAGATTGTTGGTAAGGTTACTAGAGATCAATTAAGAGAAATTGCAAAGATGAAGATGGCTGACTTAAACGCTAATGACGTTGAAGCTGGCGCTAACATTATTGCAGGTACAGCAAGAAACATGGGTATTGCTGTAGAAGATTAATAATTTGGTTGTTATATATTGATATAAAACGACCTAAAACTTGTGGGAGGAATTCCCGCTTGACCACATTTTAGGAGGAAAGACAATGAAGAGAGGAAAGAAGTACGCAGAAGCAGCAAAGTTAATCGAAGCTGGCAAGGCATATGATGCTAAGGAAGCTTTAGATTTAGCTATTAAGACTTCAACTGTTAAGTTTGATGCATCAGTAGATGTTGCATTCAGATTAAACATTGATCCACGTAAGGCTGAACAAAACATCCGTGGTGCTATCGTGTTACCAAATGGTACAGGTAAGACTCAGAAGGTTTTAGTATTATGCCGTGGAGCTAAGCAGGAAGAAGCTAAGGCTGCAGGAGCTGATTATGTTGGTGAAGACGATTATATCGCTAAGATTCAACAAAATTGGTTCGATTTCGATGTAATTATTGCTACACCAGATATGATGGGTAAATTAGGTAGATTAGGACGTGTCCTAGGACCTAAGGGATTAATGCCAAACCCTAAGACTGGTACAGTAACTATGGACATCGCAAAGGCTGTAAACGATGTTAAAGCTGGTAAGGTTGAATATCGTCCAGACAAGGTTGGTAACATTCAGTTAACAATCGGTAAGACATCATTCGGAGCTGAAAAGCTATACGAAAACTTCGTTACTATCTATAACACATTAGTTAAGGCTAAGCCATCAACAATTAAGGGTGCATATGTAAAGAACATCTCTGTTGCATCAACAATGGGCCCTGGTGTTAAGATTGACGAAACATCAATTAAGTAATTTTACAATATTGAACAATTTAAGCCGAAGACAGTAGGCGGACATTTATGTGTCCTTAATTTCCTACCGAGGAACTTTTTGATTATAACAATTAATCTTCTTGTACCTCGGTATGAGAAGATTTTTTCATTTAAAAATTTTACAGGAGGAACAAAATGAAGGAAAGTCTAGAACAAAAGAAGCAAGAAGTTGTTGCTGCTACTGAAAAGTTCAAGAATTCTGCTGCAATCGTTGCATTCAAGAATAACGGTTTAACAGTTGCTGAATTCCAGTCTATTCGTAGACAAATGAGAGAAGCTGGATGCGAAGTTGAAGTTTTAAGAAACAATATTTCACGTCGTGCTGCTAAGGAATTAGGATATAACGAATTTGCAGATGCTTATAAGGGAACTGTAGTAACAATCACTTCTAAGGAAGACGTTGTTGCACCAGCTAAGGTTATTTTCAAGGCTGCTAAAGACATCGTTTTAGAAGATGGTAAGACATCTAAGATTGAAATCGTATGTGGTGTTGTAGACGGCGAATTATATTCATTCGACCAGTTAAAGACATTATCTCAATTACCTTCTCGTGAAACATTATTAACTCAGTTAGCTGCAGGTATGATTGGTACATTATCTCAATTAGCTATCGGTCTTAATATGATTGCTGAGAAGAACGAAGGTGCAGCTGAAGCTGCTCAGGCCTAATTAAAAAAATTAAAATTATAATATAAATTATCGGAGGAAAAATAAAATGGCTAAGTTAAATAAAGAAGAATTTATCGCATCATTAAATGAAATGACAATCCTTGAAATCAAGGAATTAGTAGACGCTATGAAGGAAGCATATGGTATTGACCCAACTGCAGTTGCTGCTGCTCCTGCTGCTGGTGCTGGTGCTGCTGCTGCTGAAGAAAAGACAGAATTCGACGTAATTCTTGCTAACGCTGGCGCAAGCAAGTTAAACGTTATCAAGGTTGTTAAGACTGTTACTGGTTTAGGCTTAAAGGAAGCTAAGGACCTTGTTGATAACGCTCCTAAGGCTGTTAAGGAAAAGGTTTCTAAGGCTGAAGCTGAAGACTTAAAGAAGCAGTTAGAAGAAGCTGGCGCTACTGTTGAAATTAAGTAATTAATTGATACTATAGACTAGACATTTAAATTAAGAGGACTTAAGCTTTGCTTAGGTCCTTTTTAAAACTATAAATTATGGGAAAAGAAGACGCAGGAAAATTCTATTATTCCAGAACACAAGGTGACTTAGAATCTAAGCCAGCAAAATTCGATTTCTATTATAAAGATCACCATTTCACATTTAATACTGATGCTGGTGTATTTTCAAAAGATTATATAGATTATGGTTCTTTTGTTATGCTAAATAATTTCATCCCTAATGAACTTCCATACCCTATTCTTGATATGGGTGCTGGATATGGTCCTTTAGGAATTGTTATTTCAGTTTTATATAATAAAAAGACTGTCATGGCTGAAATAAATGAAAGAGCATATAATCTTATTCTAAAGAATGTTAAAGAAAATAATAGTAATTCTTTAGTATATAATTCTGATTTATATGAAAAGATAACTGATGATATGAAATTCTCATCTGTTGTTACAAATCCACCAATTCGCGCAGGTAAAGATGTTATTAATAAAATATATGATGGCGCATATTCTCATTTAGTAGAAGAAGGAGAATTATGGGTTGTTATTCAAAAGAAGCAAGGTGCTCCTTCATCTAAGGATTACCTAACTAAATTATTTGGTAACTGTGAAATTGTAAAAAGGGATAAAGGATATTACATTTTAAAGTCAATAAAGCATTAAAAAGAGCCGATATTATATCAAAATCGACTCTTTTTTTGATTTTTATCTATAAAATATATGTTTTATCATAAATATAATAACGCAAAAATAAAAGAGGATTTTAATCCTCTTTATTATAGTTATTTAATTCTTTGTCTCTTTCTAATTCTTTATCGATTTCTATATTATTTTCTACTTCTAATTCAGCTTCCTTTTGATTAAATACGAAAAGCTTTCTTCCTATGTAGTTAATAATTAATACGATAATTGTTAGAATTACTTTAAATATCCAGAATACTAATTGAACATTCTTTAAGAATAGAATATCTACTAAAATATCATCATGTAATGGTGTAGATAATTGCATACCTACCCAAGTAATACCAAATCCGATTAATGATAATACTACGAACTTTAGGAATACAACCTTGCTTCTTTGTTGTTCCTTTGTAATATATCTATAAACGAATTTCTGTAAGAACCAGTTTGTAAGTAGACCTGCAGTAAAGCCTGCGGCAGTATATAAGAATGTTGCAAGACCTTCATTTAAGTCTTTAACTGCATAATTTTTAACTGCCCATGTTACAGCATAGTCTACTAATGTTGCTAGTCCACCAACAAGTAAGAATCTAAATATTTCAAAGAATAAATCCTTTTTACTTTGATTCTTCATTTTCTACGTTTGACTCCTCTAAGATATAGATTGGTCTATTTCTAACCTGAGCTCTATTTTGATATCCAAGCTTCATTAAATAGAATAATACAATTATTACACCTAAGATTAGCGCATCAAATCTAATATGTGTCCAATCCCAGAACATTATATCCTTATTATGTATTACATTATAAATTTGGTATCCAGTATCATAGCATAGAAGAAGTGATACTAAAAAGCCAATAAACTTAGGAACTAATAAATATAGGTCTGAGAATTCTCTAATTCCAACGAATGCGTATTTTAATAATTTCTTAAATGTCCACTTAGTTTCTCCAGCAACTCTCTTTTCATAATCGAAAGTAATGATTTTGCTCTTAAATCCTACATAATTATAAATGCCCTTAGTAAATCTTTCATAATCCTTAACACTTAAGAATGCATCAATTACCTTTCTATCAAGTAAGCAGTAGTCTCTTGCACCAGCACGCATCTTAGTATCACCAGTTAATTTAGCATAAACCTTATAGAATCCTAATGAGAAAATCTTACCAAGCTTAGATTGACCACTACGATCCTTTTGTCTTGCGAATATTAAATTATATCCTTCATTATGTGCTTCTAAGAATTCAGGTAAAAGCTTAGGTGGATCCTGTAGGTCAACATCCATTATGACTGCTGCATCACTATTTAAGGCTTTTGCAGCTTCAAGACCAGCATACATTCCAGCCTCTTTACCGAAGTTTCTAGAGAATCCAACATATTTAACTCTTGAATCCTTTTCTGCAAGCTTCTTCATGATTTCAAGTGAATCATCCTTAGAACCATCATTTACATAAATGATATTCCATTTATGGTTTTCATCCATATATTTAGTTGCTTCATTATAGAATGTTTCAATGGTTTCATGCTCGTTATAGCATGGAACTATAAGTGATATTGTTTCCATTATCTAATAATTCCTCTTTTCTTTCTCTTATTAAGCTCATAAACTAATACAGTTGCAGTTATAGCCATATATAGGACACAACCAATTGCTGAAATCTTAAATCCTGTTTGATATCCCTCAGGAACATAATATAGATTAATATCTACGTCTAAAACATTTTCAGGTACGATAATTCCTAAAAATCCACCATCAACATCAATTGTTTCGTATCCTAAATTATTATTTAGAATTTTCCAATCATCTGAATAAGCATAAGCTGTTTTAATAATTCTTGCTTGAGTAGGGTTATTGTTAGTGAATTTAATTAACATATTATTACCATCAAGCTTAAATGATTTATTAGTAAATTTATCTTGCTTTTCTAAGAATTGATCATAAACATCATAATTAAATCCATATACAGTAATACTAGAAGAAGATACTGCATTTTCAGCTCTAACAATTAATTCCTTTGGCATAATATTATAAGTGTCATTATAGAACACGTTATAATGGAAAGGACGCAATGAATTATCATCAGGATCTCTTAGGTATGCATGATAATCATATAATCCTGCAGTTTGGCTATTAAAGAATGATAAATAAACTGCATCACAATTAAATACCTTTTGATAATTAGTTATAGAAGAAGATAAGTCATAATTGAAATATCCACTCTTATAATCTATAGATGAGATAGTAAATGAATAGCTATAATAATCATTTTTAACATTATTATATATTGTATTAAATGTCTTTGTCGCAAAGCCATTTTCCTTAAGCTTCTTAATTGTATTCATGTATCTAATAGATGTTTTAGATAATTCTATAGTATCTGTACCATCTGTTAGAGTTTTTGCTTTCTCATCATATCCTTCAAGTAATGTATCGAAGTTTCTTTGACTGAAATTTAATTTATATACTTCTTCAGGAGTTTTAATATAAGCATTATCTAATAATATTAAATCTCTTAGGAAGTGATCTCCATAAACAGTTTCTGTTGTTTGTAATGCGATTGTATCATATACAATAAAAGGAGTAGTGTCCTTTAATACATAATAATTTAATGAAGTATTCTGTGGATTCTTATAAAGATTATAATATCTTTGAGGTAATTTAACCTCAGTAATATCAGTTGATGTAATAACATATTTTGTATTAAACATAGGGCCATTTAATAAAGAATAGCCAAATATACTACGTCTTGTCCATGCAGTAGATGTTTGATTATGAATATCCCCAAAATATGCATTTAACGGTGTATTATAGAAAGATTGGAAGAAGCTTGATGCATTTACATTACCATATTTAATATTTGCATTAATATCTCCCTTTTGAGATGTGTACATATTTATTCTATAACCATCTGTTACATCATATCCTAAATTATTTTTTAAATAATCAATTTCATTTTTAGTATTATTATATGTTGTTGAATAAGATTCACTACCAATACTGCAGAAAGTAATAATAGCTGCAAAAACAACTTCTAAACCAATTACAAAAGGAATTAATCCAGTTATATATTGATTATGGTTATAAAACCATTTCCACACATGTGGTAGGCATAGTAACAATAAATATACTAAAACAAATACTAATTCAGTAACTAATATACCATAGAAGAAGCTTTGAGATTCTTCACCCTGGCTTTCTGCCTGATAGTGAATAAATTCCTTAGGTGAAACTTTTAAAGTATATACTAATAATACAAAGCCAACTAGCATCATTAATAATGGTACTAACGCAAGAGGTCTTTTCTTACCAATAACAAAACCAGTTTCATTCATACCAACTGCCATGGCATAAACATTTATTAAATATGGAATAAAGAACCATCTTAAATATGCCCAAGTAGAAAGTGAGAATATCATCGCAAATATTGGAATTAAATACATAATATTCATAATTCCAACCCAGATTTTTAATCTGTGATTTTGTTTTCCTCTTAATGTAAAAAAGTATGCAAAGTAAATTATACCACCAGTAGTCATATATAATGTACCATGCTCTCTTATATAGTCTCCTGCAGATATTAAGCATAATCTAAATGGATTATTTGGAATATAATAATTAATAAATTGAGTAAAATAATGTCTAAATGATATCTCACTTTTATCATAATGAGATGTTGAATAATACCAGAAATAATCAACTGAAGAAGAAGCTCTAGATGATTGATTCATAATATATAATGCACTTGGTAATAAATAGAATGCACTTAAGGCAAGTCCTATAAATATAAGTGACATAAATGTTCCAAAATTAATATAGAATTCTTTTGTAATTAAGAAGAATTTCTTAGATTGAATTGATGATTCAATAACAAAGAATACACACATAAATGCAACAAGCATATATGCAATATAAAAGTCAAATATAATACAATTTAAGACATAAAGTGGTATAAAAATATACCCCTTAACTCTATCCTTTTTATCTAAGAATAGATCAACTAATAGCATAGCTAGGGGTGCATAGAATGAAATACCTAAGTAAACAGGGAATACAAAGCATGTTTCAGTAACAGCTGTTTGTGTATATATTAATGCAATAATAACACACACAGAAGGCTTAAATCCCTTACGCTTAAATACATAGAATAAAATCATTGCACCACACATAATCTTTAACAGTAGAGTTATATAGTAAGATAATTCTACACTTAAGAAACTACTTAATAGGAATGCTAGTAATAAGAATAAGTCAATTGGTATATAGTATGTTGATGCAAAATAAGAAGCACCACCATATAATGTCACATCATAAAATGACAATTGACCAGATTTAATTCTATCAAAGAAATTTTGAATATATGGATAATATTGAACAATATCATCTGTATTACAGTTATAGAATGTATCATGAGATTGTGGCACCCAAACCAAAATCACAGTCATTATAAATAACACAACTATTAAGAAATCAAAAGCTCTTTGATATGTTTGAAACATAGTCTTACAGTAATTTAGTGATGCAAGACCCATTTCCTTAACACTTTTTGTTGAATTTTTATTGTCGTTTGAATTATTGTTTTCACTTTTGACTAACATAATAAACCTCTTTAACAAACATTACAAATATTATATAATATTTTTCTTCTTTTTCCTATTAATAACTTAAATTTATTTTATAAATTTTGACAACTTAAAATCTTTTTAATATAATATCCATAATTATTGGAAGGTGAATTATGTTACCATTGATTATAATATTATCTATTTTGGGATCTTTCTTAGTTTTATATTTGGTATTAAGTGTTATTTTATTTAATGTTATTTTTAAAAGAAAACCATGTGTACCACTTAAAACATTAGATTTAGATAAAACTCAATATAAGCTAGTTAAGGATAAAGTTTATACTTATAGTAATCTATTTGAAAAGCTAGAATATGAGGATTTAACCATTAAATCTAAGGATAATCTAACTCTTCATGCACATTACTACAATAATAATAGTAAAAAAACTATTATTTTTGTCCATGGATATCATGCAACAGTAGAAAATAATTTTATGATACCAGGCTATGAATTATATAATAAAGGCTTTAATTTATTGTTAATTATGAATAGAGCATCAAATGATAGTGAAGGTAAATGGATAACATTTGGTGATAAGGAAAGATTTGATTTAGCTTTATGGGTTGAATATATTAACAAAAATAAGCACGCAGAAGAAATAACATTATATGGTGTTTCTATGGGCGCAAGTATTGTACAGGAATTCTTAGGCATTAATAGACTTGGTAATGTTAAGAATGCGATAATGGAAGCAAGCTATTCTAATACAAAAAGAATAATAGAATATCAAATAATTAAAAATGCAGGGAAAATGCCATTTAAGAATATTTTAAAAATAAACATGCCAATGATTTCTTTACTTGCAAAAATGCATGGTTTCTCATTAGATATCAATCCTAAATTAGAATTAATGAAGAATAAAAATGTAAGAACATTATATTTTTATGGAGAAAATGATACTTTTATTCCTAAAGGAATGAGTGATGAGAATTATAATAGTGATAATACATTCGATAAAAGGATATTTAGAACTAAGGCAAATCATGCGATGTCATGTTATGAGGATTTCGATAAAACTTTTAAAGAAATTAAGGATTTCTTAAAAATAAGAGGATAAAAAAAGAAGAGCTTGTAGAAAAACTACAAGCTCATTTTTATTTATTGGGAAATTCTAATTATTAATTTATTATATCATATATGATATAATAAAAATGAAAGGAGGAATAAAACGATGAAGCAATATAAAGTTCTAAAACAAAAGCTTAAATCTACCAATGGTGAATTCTTTATTTATAGATTTTTATCTAAAAAAT
>JAEEGL012040555.1_pt1 | contig 47591 bp, 42 predicted proteins | sample 9134231 | NCBI WGS metagenome assembly JAEEGL01 (sample SAMN16246548, study PRJNA631951) | gut metagenome | biome: gut microbiome; feature: rumen; material: fiber-attached | host: Bos | place: Iran: Karaj | collected 2018-10 | reverse complement strand
TTTTTCACTCGTTCTCAACCTCCTTGGATCTGGGATGTGATGCTTCGTAACCATCACCATTCTATTTCCTTGGAGGTTGTCTATTCCACTTTTTCCAACCCCTGGCAGAACCAGGGGTTTATTTGCCGCTAAAGCGCCAATGAAAAGGGCGGAGGATCCGGGGATCCGCCGCCCTTTTGATATGCTCTGTTACTGTTCCAGCACCGTCATTACAATGACGATGTCATCCTCGTCCGTCACCGAGGCGAACGCTTTCAGCCCGTTCCTACCCATGATCTCCGCAGCTCTTCCTGAGAAACAATAATACGGTTTCCCCAGTTCATCCCGGAACAGTTCGACCTCTCTCAGGTCAAATCCGCGCACCCCGGTTCCGAGCGCCTTGGAAAATGCTTCTTTCGCGGCAAAGTTTGCTGCAAGTTTAGCGTTTTTTCCTCTGTAAAGGTTTATTTCTTTACACGAGAAAACACGTTCCAAAAAGCTCTCTTTCCCACAAGCTTTTTCCACTCTTGCGATCGAGATCATATCGATGCCGATTCCGTAGATCATTTTCAGGCTCCCCTCTCTTCTGCATCATGATTATAGCAGATTCTGTCCCTTGCAAGAACAGAAGTCCCGTGGTAAACTGTTCTAAACGCTGAGAGCGGATACAGTAGGTGCTATTATCCCCGCACAGAGACATTCTCGCAGGCTGAGAGAGAATGACCGCATAGCACTGAAATTCATCCGGGAGCGGCCATCTGAACCAGCAGTAGGAATGGACGGGAGCGACCGTTATCGCGCACAAGAGTGTCGGCTCTTTCAGTCGAAATACGGGTGGTACCACGGAGAGAACTTCGTCCCGCAACAGGGGCGATTTTTTATATTTCAATAATAATCGAGGAAAACATGAAAGAAGCATTGAACAAAATCCGGGAGGAAGCGCTTGCCGCCATCGCGTCTGCTGATGCGGAAAAAGCGGTAGAAGACCTGCGCATCCGGTATCTCGGAAAAAAAGGCGAACTGACTTCTATTTTAAAGCAAATGGGCGCTCTGACTCCCGAAGAACGTCCCGTGATCGGGCAGATGGCCAACGACGTCCGCAAGGAACTGGATGCTCGGATCACAGAAAAGGCGGGCGAACTGAAGCAGAAAGCGGAAACTCTCCGTTTCCGAGCGGAAGCGCTCGACGTAACTCTTCCGGGCACTAAACCTGTCATAGGTTCCCGTCATCCTCTTGAGGCTGTTCTTGACGACGTCAAGCAGATCTTTCTGGGAATGGGGTTCGATGTCGCCGAAGGGCCGGAAGTCGAATTCGATCACTACTGCTTCGAAATGCTCAATATGCCGAAGCATCATCCTGCAAGAGACACCCAGGACACGTTCTATATCAATGAGAACGTCCTGCTTAGAACCCAGACTTCTTCCGTGCAGATCCGCACGATGCTGAAACAGAAACCACCTATCCGGGTGATCTCTCCCGGACGTGTATATCGCGTCGATACGGTGGATGCTACCCACAGTCCGATCTTCCATCAGATTGAAGGCCTTGTCGTCGACAAAGGTATCACTATGGCAGATCTGAAGGGAACGCTCGCCGAATTCATCCATAAACTGTACGGCGAAGACATCGGTGTCCGGTTCAGGCCGCACCACTTCCCCTATACGGAGCCCTCCGCGGAAATGGATATGGAATGCTTCAAATGCCACGGAAAAGGCTGTCCTCTGTGCAAGAACGAAGGATACATCGAGCTTCTCGGATGCGGAATGGTCCGCCCCGAAGTCCTTGAAGGATGCGGCATCGACTCCAGCGTCTATTCCGGTTTCGCATTCGGCGTCGGAGCAGACCGCATCACAATGATGCGCTACGGTATCAACGACCTGCGTGTGTTGTTTGAGAATGATATGCGCTTCCTGCAGCAATTCTAAGGAGGAAACGAGAGAATGAATGCTCCTTATTCCTGGATAAAAGAATATACCGACCTTGAAGATATTTCCGTCAAGGAACTCTGCGACGCCCTGACACTATCAGGCAGCAAGGTCGAACGTACAACGTGCGAAGCGGACGAGATTTCCGGCGTTGTGACCGGAAAAGTACTGGAAATGCACCGGCATCCCGACAGCGATCACCTTTGGGTATGTTCTGTGGACGTCGGCGGCGAAAGGCCGATCCAGATCGTGACCGGCGCACAGAACGTTGCCGTGGGCAACGTCGTTCCTGTCGCTCTGGACGGAAGTTCCCTTCCCGGCGGCGTAAAAATCAATACAGGCAAACTCCGCGGTGAGCTCAGTGAAGGAATGATGTGCTCTCTCGGAGAACTCAACCTGACGGTGCACGATTTTCCCGATTGCATTGAAAACGGAATCGCAATACTTCATGATGACACGCCCGTCGGGCAGGACATCTGCAGCGTACTGGGACTTGACGATGTAAGCATCGAATTCGAGATCACTTCCAACCGTCCTGACTGTATGTGCGTCTCCGGACTCGGCAGAGAAGCCGCGGCAACATTCAGACGCCCGTTCCGCTTCCCGAAACCGAGCGTCAGCAAAGCATCTGGCGACGTTAAAGACCTGCTGAAGGTTGTCAACGAAACACCGGACAACTGTCTCCGCTACTGCGGCGCGATCGTCAAAAATGTCCGCGTAAAGCCTTCTCCCGACTGGATGCGCCACAGACTGCGTCTTTGCGGTGTACGCCCCATCAATAACATCGTCGACATCACGAACTATGTGATGCTGGAGTATAACCAGCCGATGCATGCCTTTGACTACCGCAACGTCAAAGACGGCACGATCGTGATCCGTCAGGCCAGGGCCGGAGAACACATCGTCACGCTGGACGACATTGACCGTGAACTGAATCCGGATATCATGGTCATCGCCGACTCCGAAAAGCCCATCGCTGTTGCCGGCGTTATGGGCGGAGAATACAGCGGTACCTACGATGACACCAATACTGTCATCTTCGAATCCGCTTGCTTCAACGGTGTAAACGTGCGTATGACTGAGAAAACGCTGGGAATGCGCACAGAATCCTCTATCCGCTTTGAAAAGGAACTCGATCCGGAAAACACGACTCCCGCTCTGCTGCGCGCCCTTCAGCTCGTAGAGGAACTGGACGCAGGAGATGTAGTGTACGGCATCGTCGAAGTTTCCGGAAATATGCCTGAGAGAAGACACCTTCCTCTCCAGCCTGATGTGATCAATCATTTCCTAGGGACGGATATCTCCTGCGAGGAGATGGTCCGTATCCTGAAGTCACTGGAATTCGAAGTGTCCGACGAAATGATCGTCACGCCTCCTACCTTCCGCGGAGACATCCTTCTGATGAACGATCTCGCGGAAGAAATTGCTCGTATCCACGGATATGACAGAATTCCGAGCACTGTGATGACAGGTGTTGCGACTGCAATGCCGACTGAGCGGCAACAGTTTGAGCACGATCTTGCCATGCGGCTGGTGTCCGCCGGACTGTATGAGACAAAGACGTACTCCTTCATGGGAACAAAAACGCTGGATCTGATCGGCGCTCCGGATAACAGTCCCCTTAGGAAAGTCGTCAAGCTGAGCAATCCCTTCGGTGATGACACTGCGTACATGCGCTCTACGATGCTTCCCTCCATGCTGGAAGTGGTGGCGAAGAACGCAAACGCCCGCGTACCGTCCGCCTCCCTGTTTGAGATCGGCGTGGTGTTCCATGCCAACGACGATGAAAACCAGCTGCCTGAGGAACCGAAGGAACTTGTCATCGCTTCCTACAATTCGCTCGGTTTTTATGGTGTCAAGGGTATTATTGAAGACGTGTGCGCTTCGATCAACGCTGGCGCTCTTCGCTTCGTGCCCCTAACCGACGCAAACCTGTACCATCCCGGAAGAGCAGCTACCGTTTATGTCGGAGATACAGAGATCGGTACGATGGGAGAGCTTCTGCCGAAGATCGCTTCGAATTTTGACATCAAGGAAAAGGTCACTGCCGCCTTGATCTCCGTCGACCGTCTATTCGAGGTACGCGGAGGCACGAAACGGTTCGTTCCGCTGCCGAAATTCCCCGCGCTGACCAGGGACCTTGCCCTCGTTACTGATCTGGAGACCCCGAGCGGTTCTCTCGAAGCCATAATCCGGGAGGCGTGCGGCGAGATCCTTGAGAACCTCTCCGTTTTTGACGTCTACACCGGAGACAGAGTACCCGCCGGGAAAAAGAGCATTGCCTATAACCTTGTGCTCCGTCATACGGACCGCACGCTGAACGACAAGGAAGCAGACGATGCGATTCGCAGCGCACTTGAAAAACTTGCCTCTGTAGGAGCGGTTCTCCGGTCATAACTTGCGAAGGATTCTGATTTAGTGTATTCTAGACGATGTTAAAGGAGGGTTGATAACTATGGACGAACGTACCATGATCTTTTCTTTGGATAACGATCCCGATCGAATTATCCGTGAAAAACTCACCATCGTTTACGATGCACTGAAAGAAAAGGGCTACAACCCCGTGAATCAGATCGTCGGTTATCTTTTGACAGAAGACCCGACCTACATCACCACGAACCACAATGCCCGTTCCGTTATGCTTTCAATGGATCGTGACGATATCCTGATGGCGATGGTGAATAAATTTCTTTCCTGAAGGAGAACGATATGGCCGAAGAAAAAAGCTTGATCTATAAAGGCAAGCCTCTGGCAAGAAAAGGCAACGATATCTATTATGGTGATCCAGGTGCGAAATACGTGATCTATATGCAGATCCTCGGTACCGAAAAGAAAAACGATATAGAAGTCGCCAACCGTGTCCAGGTGATGCTGCTTTCCACAGACCCTTCTCTGAAACTGAAAGACAGGATCCTGAAAGTCAGCGAAAAAGGAAGTCTGTACAGCGCCTTAGACATAGGATCGATCTGGCTGGAACGTCAGCTCAAAGGCTGAACCCATTATTAAAAAGGAGCAGCGGTCTTAACGGACCCCTGCTCTTCTTTTTTCTTATATAAAAGAAGGCACTCCTCAAAGGAGTGCCTTCTCCGTTTCATGCTGAATGTTATGAAAGACTGAAACTGACCCATCTCGGAAAAACGACTGCGTTTCCGCCGTCTCCCGGTTCAGGTTCCGGTTCAGGTTCCGGAAGAGGATCTACCGCTTCCTCCTGAGTTGCGCCGCATCCTTCCCTCGTACAGGTACGGAATCTGTGACCTGCAACACCGATCTGTGGTTCCACATCCACGACCCAATCGCCCCACAGATGTCCCAAAGGCGCAAGAGTTTTTCTGGTCTGGGAACTGCATCGGCTGCACTGGTAGACCGCAGACCCTTCGCCTTCACAGGTCGCCGCCGGATCATCCTTTACATAGACGGAATAGTCATGACCGAGCGCGTCAACCGGTTTGGTCGTTTTTTTGTCGCAGCGGCTGCACTGGTAGGTCGCAGAACCTTCTTTTTCGCAGGTCGGTTCTTTGTCGATACCAACATATACTGAATAGTCGTGGCCGAGTGCATCGACCGGTTTGGTCGTCTTTTCTTCACAGCGGCTGCACTGGTAGGACGCTGTGCCTTCTTTTTCGCAGGTCGGTTCCTTCTCGATCTTCAGGTAAACAGAGAAGTCATGCCCCAGTTTCGGGATCTCCAACTCTTTCGTAGTGCCGCAGATCTTGCAGGTCGCCTTTTTCTTTCCGGCTGCCGTACACGTAGGTTCAGCGGAAACAGACTCTTCTCCCCACTCGTGATCATCCTCGCCGTGTGCGACGTCATAATACTTTTCGCAGAGTTTGCATTTGACCTTGACGGTTCCTGCCGTTTCATCGTAGTCCGTTGCGGTCGACCAGTCGTATTCATGATCCAAAGGATCCGTCGTAACGACTTTCTTCTTGCCGCAGATCGAGCATACCATCGTCTTGGACCCGCCGTGGGTGCAGGTAGCTTCGGTAGTTTCCGTTACCGTAAAGTCGTGCAGACAGACCTCCTTCACGGTGATCTTGAAGACATAGTCTCCGTCGTCACTCACCTTATATGCAATGGTTACCTGTGCCTTTTCAGGGTTGCTGACTTTGGCGTGTACATAGTGGAACAGGGCCAGTCCCATCTCCTCTTCGGAGCCTTTTGTCGCTTCGGATTTTGCGATCGTGAAGGTATAAGTCTCAGGATCCCTGTAGTTTTCCTCTTTTTCGCCTTCCTTGACTTTCTTGTAAGAAATGTAGCCGGCATCAAAGAACTCTTCCATTGCCGTTGCAACGACCTGGTCACACTGATACTGGTAGACGACGATCGGAGCGGCTTTTCTGGTCCACTTGGCTTCTGTGGATTCCGGCCTTGTATCCTCCGTGAGCAGCGCGTGCGTACGGACATACTCCAGCACTTTCTCAAGAGCGGTCTGCTCAAGATGGATGCCATCACCCGTGATATATTCGCTCTTGCAGTAACCGTCCGCAGACCTGAGCAGTTCCTCCGTTACGTTGAGGTAATGGATCCCCCGCTCCTCGCACATTTTGATCAGAGCGCTGTTATAGGTGTAGACCTTCTGGTAATCCACCATGCTGTAGCCCGGGTCCAGATTCTTGCCGACAGGGGGAATAGAAGACACGATGATATCCGCATACGGGTACGCGTTCTTGATCGCGTCGATCGCGTCATTGTAGTTCTCTATAAAACTGTCAACGTTGCCGGATACGAGGTTGTTAGTCCCGTAGTTCATGATGATACGGCGCGGCCGCATATTCGCTACAGCAGTCGGTATGCTGACAGGGTTGGATTTCTCAACGAAATAAACAACTGGCGCAGCAGGAACGCTCTGAATGCCCATACCATCAACGCCGATCACGTTGTCCAGAGACAGGAGGTTCAGAAAATAGAACCTGTTGTAGTTGCTGTCTCCGATAAACAGAGTCTCCTTGATGTATTCCTCTCCGGCGTCCTCTGTCTTCTGCAGTACCGTTGCGGTCTGTTCCGTGACCAGATTCTCAGCCGGCGTCGTGGGTGTCTCTCCTCCCTGAGAGGGGTTTCCGCCCGACTTTCCTCCGCTGTTGCTGCCGCTGTTCGTCCCTGTCGGGACCGAAAGAGCGCCGGACAGCAGGACACCGGCAATAGAACCGACAATCAGAAGCAGCCCGAGAACGAACGCGATCTTTCCGCTCGGTGAGAACCGTGACCAGAATCCGCTCTTTTCCTTCCCCGTTTTAGGAACTCTCGCTGTTTTCTGAGAGTCAACCTTTCTTATCTCCGGCACTTCCGTCCGGGGCACTGCATCAGCGAATTCGGAAACATTCTGAACTGCAGTTTCCTTCACTGTATCGCCAAGTTGCTTTTCAGGCACAGCATCGTGTGCCTTGAATATGAATTTCTCTTCCATAATTTCCCCGTAAACCAATTACTATGAAGAAACGCCCTCGTGTGAGCGAAGGCGTTAATCCCTAAAAATCAGTCTTCACTGAAAGAATCTTCTTCTTCGTCCTCGAAGATCTCAAATTCCAGTTTTTCACCGCAGAACGGGCAGCGGACATCTCCGTTTACGACAGTATCTTCATCGACGGAGAATTTCTTGTGGCAGGAAGGGCACTCTATCTCGTAGAGAGGATCTTCATCCTCATCGAAATCGTCCTCTTCATCGGAATCATCATCCACGTCGAAAAGGATATCCAGATCGTCCTCGATATCGAGCACTTCCTCTTCCAGTTCATCGACCTCGTCGTAGAGTTCGGTGAGATCGTCGTCGCACTCTGTCAACTGCTGAGCCATATCGCTCATAAGTTCAACGAGGCTGTCAAGAATCTTCTTTTCCTTGGCGCCCATCTGAAGGTCGCTGCCCTCAATCAGGCCTTTCAGAAAAGCTGCTTTTTCTCTGATATCCATTACTCTTACGCCCTCCCCATGTATTCGCCGGTGCGCGTATCAATCTGGATCACATCTCCCTCGTTGATGAAGAGCGGAACACGGACTTCAGCGCCGGTCTCCACTGTTGCGGGTTTCAGCGTGTTCGTTGCTGTATTGCCCTTAACACCGGGCTCAGTCGCAGTGACTTCAAGGCTGACGAAGTTCGGGGGCTCGATGCCGAACACCTTTCCTTTGTAGGACAGAAGCTTGCAGACATCGTTCTCTTTCACATACTTGAAAGAATCCGGAAGATCCCTAGCTGCAACGGGTTCCATTTCATAGGTCTCAGAATCCATGAAATAGTACATGTCGCCGTCGTTGTAGCTGTACTGCATGTCTCTTCTTTCAATGAAAGCCTGCTCGAACTTGTCAGTCGGGCTGTAGGTTCTCTCCAAGACAGCGCCAGTAATGACATTCCTGATTTTGGTGCGGACGAAAGCAGCACCTTTACCGGGTTTTACATGCTGGAACTCAATGATCTGGAAAACGTTGCCGTCTTCTTCAAAGCTGAGTCCGTTTCTAAAATCGCCTGCAGAAATCATAGTATCACCTCATTTGATAGACGAAAATAAATAACTAAAGTATTTTACCATACGTTTAAGTAAGTAGGCAAGCATCACAGAGTAATTAGTTCCCTCTCGCTGCCGGTGAGATTGACATAGCCGTTCTCTGTGATCAGGATCATGCTTTCGATGCGGACACCGTACTTCCCCTCCACGTAGATCCCCGGCTCGATCGTCATGATCGTTCCGGCGGGAAGAAGATCGTGTCTCGCAAAGGAACACATCGGCCTTTCATGGATATCAAGACCCAGGGAATGACCCAGCGAGTGGCCGAAGCAGCCTTCATATCCGGCGCCGTAGATAATGTCCCGGGCAATCTTGTCCAGTTCATCCCCATATACTCCCGCTTTCGCCGCGGCCATGGATGTGAGATGCGCTTTCAGCACGGTGTCATAGATCCGATGCTGCTCTTCCCCCACTTCACCAACTGCGACTGTTCTGGTCATATCGGAACAATAGCCTTCCAGTTTTGCTCCGAAATCCATTGTGACGAATTCACCTTCCCCGATCTTCTTATCGCTCGGAACGGCATGCGGCATCGACCCGTTCGTTCCCGACGCAATAATAGTCTCAAAAGCGAGCCCGTCAGCGCCTTTCTTGCGCATATGATATTCCAGTTCTGCTGCAATGGCTTTCTCCGTAACTCCCGGTCTGATATCGTTCAGAATCTCTAAAAAAGCCGCGTCAGTGATTGCCTGGGCAGAACAGATCTTCTGCACTTCGTCGGGTTCTTTGATCGATCTTTGTGCCTGGATCCGTTCCGAAAGGACACCGTCCGCAATAAAATGAACTCCCTGCACGTTCTTTTCAAAGCCTTGGTATTCCGCAATCGTCAGTTCTGTTTCACAAAGCAGTTCCGTAGCGGAGTGTCTGCGACACAGTTCGCCAATCTGGGAATAGAGCTTTTCCTGCAGAATCACTTCCGCCCCGACGACATGTTTCTTCGCCGCTTCCACATAACGGGAATCGATGATGAAATATGCCTGTCCCGGAAAAACGAGAAGAGTTCCGGCAGATGACAGAAAACTGACCATATATTCGCGATTCGTCTCAGTCGTCACAAGGACACCTTGCCATCCGTGCGGCAGTCTGTTTTTCAAACGCTCTATTCTGTTCATACTCTTTTCAAAGCCTCCTCATACATTCTTTTCATCGCGAGGGCATCCTCAGCTTGTGTCCCATCTGACTCGCAGATGAACGTCGGCCCCCATCCTCTCTCAGCAATCAGTTCCATCAGCGGCTGCGGATCCGGTCCGTATGTCGTATCAGTGAAAGTAAGATGGCGTTTCTCGCCGCCCTCCGTATACTCGATCTTCGAGAAATGAGAGTGAAAAACCGAAGCCCGTTCCAAGCCGATCCGGTCCACCATCGTATCCAGCACAGCGGCATAGTCCTCTTTCGTACGGAGGCTGCCATATGTCCGTGCATTCAGATGGCCAAAATCAATACAGGGGATCATCCGCTCGTCAAGCGCGCACAGTTCCATGACCTCGTCCAGACTGCCCAGCTGTCCGATTTTTCCCATCGTTTCCGGGCAGACAACGACATCCCTGTAGCCGGCGCTGTCCAGTTCCGCAATACAGTACAGAAGCGTCTCTTTTGCGAGTGCGAGCGCTTTTTCTCTGGTTTGTTTTCCGCAGGAACCGGAATGGACGACGAATCGTATGCCTCCCATTCCCCGCACCGCCTCTGCGCTCTCAAGAAAATACCTTACGCTGCCTTTTCTCTTTTCCTCTTCCAGACTGGAGAGAGAAATGAAGTAAGGAGCATGCAGGCTGATCCGGACGGCATGCAGTTTCGCCTGATCTTTCATTCTGGAAGCAAAATCCGCTTTCACACGGACACCACGTCCGCATTGATACTCGTATGCATCCAGACCCATTTCCGCACAGTAACGCGGTGCATACAACGTCGAATCATACCTCTGTTCAGAAAAACTGTCTGAATTGCCGGCAGGTCCGAATAACGCTCTCATGGTCATTACCTCCAGATTTGAAGTATAACACGGACGGCACTTTCATCCAACAAAAAACCTCCGATTGCTCGGAGGTCTTAAGTCAGTCCTTATTTGTACTTGCGCTTACGGGCAGCTTCCGATTTCTTCTTACGACGAACCGAAGGCTTCTCGTAATGCTCGCGCTTGCGAACTTCGGCAAGGATACCGGAGCGGGCGCATTGCCGTTTGAAACGACGAAGAGCGCTGTCCAGGCTTTCATTTTCCTTGACTCTAACTTCCGACACTTTTATCCCTCCCTTGCCAGTAAAATCAGAACACTCGTTATTATACCACCCAAAGACACCATGTCAAGGCAAAAAATCATCCCTTCACGACCAGGTTAACGAGCTTGTCTTTGACGACGATCTCCTTGACGAGCGTCTTGCCCTCCAGCGCTGCGGCAACCTTTTCTTCCGCTTTGGCGGCAGCAAGAACCGTCTCATTGTTACTTCCTGTCGGGACCGTGATCCTTCCACGGAGTTTTCCGTTGATCTGGACCGGCAGTTCCACCATGGAATCAACACATTTTGCCTCGTCGTAAGCAGGCCACTTCTCCTTCGCAAGCTCGCCGGACAATCCGCAGCGCTCATTCAGTTCTTCCGTGATATGAGGCACAAGCGGATTGAGCAGCAGCAGAAGCGTGTGATATTCCGCACGATTGATCGAACCGGTCTTTACGATATCATTGACTAACGCCATCAGTGTTGCGATGGCGGTATTCGCTTTCAGACCGTCAATATCGTTGCCGACCTTTTTGATCGCGCGGTGGAACGAAGCTTCCAGTTCCGGACGATAAGTATCGCCGTCAGTCAGCATATCCTGCAACTGCCAGATCCTGTCAAGGAACCGTTTACAGCCTTTGATACTGTTCGTCGACCAGGGAGCCGCCTGTTCGAAGTCGCCGATGAACATCTCGTAAAGCCGGAGCGTATCCGCTCCGTAGTCCCGGATGATGTCATCGGGATTGACAACATTCTTCAAGGACTTCGACATCTTTACAATGGGGTGATCAGCCATCTCGCCGTATTTCTCGACAAGTGCTGCTTTTGCGGCTTCTACGCTTCCATACTCGGCAACGAGGGCGTCCTGATCCGCTTTACTCATATTGACGAAACTTCTCGGATTCAGTCCAAGAATCATACCGTGGCTTGTTCTCTTTTTGTAGGGCTCCTTGTAGGGAACAACGCCGATATCATAAAGGAACTTATGCCAGAATCTGCTGTACAGCAGGTGAAGCGTCGTATGCTCCATTCCCCCGTTATACCAGTCTACAGGTCCCCAGTACGCCAAAGCTTCCGGGCTTGCCAGCGCGTCATGGTTATGGGGATCCATATACCGCAGGAAATACCAACTGGAACCTGCCCACTGAGGCATTGTATCCGTCTCGCGCTTTGCGGGCCCGCCACAGCACGGGCAGGTGGTGTTGACCCATTCGGTATGACGGGAAAGCGGGCTTTCTCCGCCTTCACCCGGTTCAAAGTCCGTGATCTCGGGCAGTCGCAGAGGAAGCGATTCCTCCGGAAGAGGCTGCCAGCCGCACTTCTCACAATAAACCATCGGGACCGGTTCGCCCCAGTAGCGCTGGCGGCTGAATACCCAGTCGCGCAATTTGAAATTGACCTGCTTTTTGCCTTTCCCCTCTTCCTCGAGCCAGCGCAGCATCGCCGCCTGCGCCTCCTCGACGGTTTTGCCGTTCAAAAAACCGGAATTGACGAGAATACCTGTCTCGCAGTCGGTAAAAGCCTCTTTCTCAACGTTGCCGCCTTCCACGACCTCAATGATCGGAAGTCCGAAACGTTTGGCAAATTCCCAGTCTCTGGTGTCGTGCCCCGGAACGGCCATGATGGCTCCGGTTCCATAGGATGCCAGAACATAGTCCGAGATAAAGATCGGAATCTCTTTCCCCGTAGCGGGGTTCAACGCGGAAACGCCGTCAAGACAGACACCGGTCTTCTCCTTGGACAGCGCTGTGCGTTCCAGATCCGACTTTTTCGCGGCGGCATCCTGATATGCACGCACATCGTCAGCGTTGTTTAACGCACCTTTTTCCAGCCATTCTGCAACCAATGCGTGTTCAGGACTCAACACCATATACGTCGCGCCGAACAGCGTATCGCAGCGCGTAGTGAAAACAGTGATCGTATCTCCCAGAGTCGTCTCGAAATTGATCTCCGCACCGTAGGAACGGCCGATCCAGTTGATCTGCTGCATTCTGACGCGGTCAATGAAATCCACATCATTCAGGTCATCAATCAGCCTGTCGGCGTAAGCCGTGATGCGGAGCATCCACTGGCTCTTCGTTTTATGAACGACCTGACTGCCGCACCGTTCACAGAATCCGTTGACGACTTCCTCATTCGCCAGAACGACTTTGCAACCTGTGCAGTAGTTGACGTTCATCTCCTTTTTATATGCCAGCCCGTGCTTATACAACTGGAGGAAGATCCATTGCGTCCATTTGTAATACTCTGGATCGGTAGTATTGATTTCCCTGCTCCAGTCGAAAGAAAGGCCGATGCTCTGAAGCTGGCTTTTGAAACGCTCAACGTTCTTCGCAGTCACGATCTCCGGGTGGATATGGTGCTGCATCGCAAAGTTTTCCGTCGGCAGACCAAAGGCGTCCCATCCCATCGGGTAAAGAACGTTGTAACCCTGAAGGCGTTTTTTCCGGGCAACAGCATCCAGAGCTGTATAACTTCTCGGATGGCCGACGTGCAATCCGTCACCAGAGGGATACGGAAACTCCACCAAAGCATAGAACTTTGGCAGAGTAAAATCCTGTTTCGCAGCAAAAGTGTTCTCTTTGTTCCACTTGTCCTGCCATTTCTTCTCTACAGAAGCGTAATCATATATCGCCATATTTATTCCTGCTCTTCGTTACCGGGCATCGGTACGATCTGAGCATCTCCCCATAACTTTTCCAACTGATAAAAATCTCTGGATTCCTTCGTAAAAACATGGACGATAACGGAATCAATATCCAGAAGAATCCATGTGTCCCCTCCCCGGCCTTCACGGCGCGGGATAGGAAGTCCGAGTTTTTCGACCGTATCCTCCACCTCATCCGCCAAGGCGCGGACCTGTGTATTGCTGTTTCCGGACGCCAGTACGAAATAATCCGCCAACGTCGTAAGATCTTCAACCTTCAGGATCTGGATATCGATCCCCTTCTTGCTGTCAAGCGCTTGCGCTGCAGCATATGCGAGCTTTAATGAATCCAATCTGTTTCTCCTCTTCGTTATGTATAGTCGTCCATATTGGCTACTTCATCATCGAGGATGTCCGTCGTATGCTGAAGTTCGATCACACCCAGTTCCTCCGGAAGCACATCGTCGGTGTAGGGACGCATGTACTCATTAAGCAGGGAAGCAAGTTTTTCCCTGTGAAGCGTCCAGACGTCCAGGCCGTAAATGCCGTATGCCGGCACGGGTTCGCCGGGCGCACGCACCACCTGAAAGTTGGATGCATTGAGTTTCTGAGCCGTCAGAGCAAGCTGCAGGATCTCCTGCACGGTAAAGTCGGTATCGATGTATTCGTAACATGCCGTCACCAGACTCAGCAGTTCCATTTTCGGCGTATTGAAAAGTTTGTTAAGCAACCCGCCGAAGAAATAGCGCTGCATCTTCAACCGGGTGATATCTGCAAGAGCATAGTCCCTGTTGCGGACGAAATTCTCCGCAGTCGTACCGTCCAGCAGGTGCGTTCCAGCCTCCAGTACCGTTCCCTCGGTCAGGGTTATGTCCTCTTCCAACGTGATCTCTACGCCGCCCAACATGTCGACCAATGTGCCGAAGACATCCATATCGACGCATACGTAGTTATCAATTGTCAGTTTCATCTGATCGCAGATCACGCTTGCAAGCACGGAGATTCCAGTCGTGCCGTCGCCGTCCTTGATGCCCCAGTTGTAAAGCCCGTTGATTTTTCCGTACTTTACGAGCTGTTCCCCGACGTATGTGTCTCTGGGGATCTGCAGGGCATTCATCTTTCCTTCCTGAAGATCGATATTGACGACCATGATGACGTCCGTGTTGGCTACCTCACGGTCTTCCGCGTAGTCGATCCCGGCTACCAGGATCGTCATGACTTTGTCGCGCAGATAATCCGGCGTCTGCAAATCTTCATCCAGTTCTTCTCCGCTGGAAGCGGGCTTTGTCTTCAAAAGGAAATGCGCCCCTGTCGCGATCAGCCCAACGATCAAAAGAAAAACGATCAGACGGATCCAAAGATTCTTCTTTTTCTTTTCTTTAGCCATTCTCAGTCCTTCATTCGGTAGATGTAATAATTGTATGCTTCCAGCGACATAGGCTGGATCACTTTTCCCTGTTCCGCAAGATGGCGGATCATGTTCTTCAGCGCGGCAGCGACTGCGAGGTCGATGTCAGTTTCGGCGATCTTTCTGACTTCAGCAGCTCCTTCAAACACGCGGTCCTCGGAAATGTAGTCGGCAAGAAAGACACTTTTTTCCATCGGTGTCATCGCAGCGTGTCCGCTCGTGTGGTAGAACACCGCGTCCGCGATCTCCTGCGATACACCAAGCTCGTTACGGACATATGAAGCCCCGGCAAACGCATGCCAGAGAGCCCTGTATTCCGAAAGATAATTATCTTGCATTATAGCAGAGCCCTGCATCGTTTTCAATAAAACGGCATCGCTCTGTTCCTTCATGATATCATGCAGAAACGCCGCGATTTCCGTCTGATCCGGATCCGCGCCGGTCCTGTACGCGAGCGCTCTCGCGCATTTCGCAACGCACTCCGTATGGTAAAATCGCCCGTCAGAGAGCGTAGAACGGGCAATCGCCCGTGCTTTTTCCACAGTCATCGTTATCGGTATAATCCCTTCCGGTTGATGTAGTCCAGAACCTCCTGAGCGAGGTAACTGCTCATGTCGGCACCTGTCTTCAATCCGTTTCTGAGTTCCGTTGAGGAGATCTCCAGAGGTCTGAACTGAAGGAGTCTGATCTTTCCTCCGAGTTTCTCAAGACGTTCCGCCGCTTCTCTGAACTCGTCCAAAGAAGCGTCGTCTCTGGATCCCGCGACAAGCGTGACGCGGGAAAGAATCCTTCTGGACAGATGCCACGTATGGAACGAAGTCAGCATATCCGATCCTATCAACAGATAGATTTCATATCCAGGATACCGCTTCATCAGTGCCTTGACCGTCTGAATCGTATAGTTTCGTCTCCCCTTTGATTCCAATGCTGAGATCCTGACCGTATCCGAAAGCGGCAGGAACGTCTTTTTCGCCATATCGAACCGCATCCAGTACGGTGTACCGCTGCGTTTCTTGTGCGGAGAGACACCGGTAGGGATGACAAGCGTCAGATCCGGCTTAACCTCTTTGACAGCCTGTTCCAGCAGGCGCAGATGTCCAAGATGCGGCGGGTCGAAGGCTCCGCCATACATCAGTAGTTTCTTACTTGATTCCATACTGATCAACTTTTTTATTCCGTTTATAGATTACGAATTTCTTACCGATTACCTGAACCGGTTCGGCTCCCAGCAGATCAGCAACCTCTTCACAAGCCTCTCTGGCTGTAAGCGGTGCATTTTCTTGGACACCGACCTTGATCAGTTCCCTTGCAGTCAGCACTTCGCGGATCCCGGTCAGGACCTTGTCTGTCAGACCGTCTTTTCCGATATAGTAACTGGCTGTGATCGTGTTCGCGAAACTGCGAAGTTCCGCGCGTTCTTTCGTTGTCATTTCATTCTCCTGATTTTCTTGATATCTCTAAGATAAAATCCCAGTTTGTGTGCGGCTCTCGCACGATGGCTTCTTCTGTCCTTGGCCTCTCTTCCTATCTGTGCCAGCGTAAACCCGTTATTAATGCAGAACACCGGTTCGTATCCGAACCCCTTGCCCTGACGCTCAAAGCCGATCCAACCTTCACATACGCCGTGGACCATCTTCTCGCTGCCGTCACTGTCCAAGTAACAGATCGCTGTAATAAACCGTGCAGAACGTTCCTCCCGAGGACGGTCGCCCAGTTTGTTCAGCAGTTTGTCGATATTCCGCTCGCTGTCCTGCGGATCGCCGGCATACCGTGCAGCATGCACGCCCGGTTCCCCGTCCAACGCGTCCACAAACAGCCCTGTGTCATCCGCAAGCACCGGCTGATGACAGAGTTCCCAGACTGCACGCGCCTTGATTCTGGCATTTTCCTCGATGGTCGCGCCGTTCTCCTCCGGATCGGCAAAAACACCGGCTTCCTTCATGGAGATCACGTGGATTTCCCCGCTTTTCAGTATGTCGCGGAACTCAGCCAGTTTATTCAGATTGTTCGTAGCAACGATGACAGTCTTCATTCGAACAGTGCCTCACAGAATGCATCCGGATCAAATACCAAAAGGTCGTCGATCCCTTCTCCGACACCGATGAACCGGACCGGGATCCCGAGCTTTTCCTTTACAGCGAAAACCGACCCTCCCTTTGCCGTACCATCCAGCTTTGTGACGATGATGCCGGAGACATCCGCTGCCTCGGAGAATATCCTCGCTTGTTCGATCGCGTTCTGCCCTGTCATGCCGTCAATCACCAGGAGCGTCTCCACGGAGGCATCAGGCGAGGCCTTTTTCACGCTCCGAGAGATCTTCGCAAGTTCATCCATAAGGTTTTTCTTCGTCTGCAGACGTCCCGCCGTATCGCAGATGACAAGATCAGCTTTCCCTGATGCCGCAGAAGTCACAGCGTCAAAGACTACGGCGGAAGGGTCTTTCTGTCCGCTGAGGAACTGTGCCCCGCTCCGCTGAGCCCAGACCTCCAGCTGTTCCACAGCCGCTGCACGGAACGTGTCAGCGGCGGCGATCATGACTTTTTTCCCCTGTCCGAGATAATAGGAAGCCAGTTTGCCGGAAGCGGTCGTCTTCCCCGCTCCGTTCACGCCGATCAGCAGGATCACCGCTGGCCTGCCCGAAAGATCCAGTTCCCGGTCAGCCCTCAGTCGATCCGCGCAGATCTTCTTTAACAGTGCCTTGGCCTGCTGATCTCCCCTCGCGTTCTCGTCCATGACTGCATTCCGCAGCTGTTCCGTGATCGAAGCAGCCACTTCATACCCCGTATCCGCAAGGATCAGCGCTTCTTCTATCGAATCAAAATACTCGTCTGTATATTGGTTATCGAAACGAAGCGCATAAGCGAAGGTATTCTTGGTCTTGCGAAGTCCATCTTTCAGTTTTTCAAAAAAAGTCATCTGTATCCTCCGGTATCAGATTTTTTCTCCCTCAAGCACGAGTCTCGCCTCTTCCACGCCGAGGCGCAGAACCTTGGAAACGCCGTCTTCCTGCATCGTCACACCATACAGGACCTCCGCAGCTTCCATGGTCCCGCGGCGGTGTGTGATCGCGATGATCTGTGTATCGTCTGTCATCCTCTTCAGATACTGTGCGAAACGGATAACGTTGCTTTCATCCAGTGCGGAATCGATCTCGTCCAGAATACAGAACGGCGACGGATTGATCTCCAGAATCGCCATATAAATTGCAATGGCTACAAGTGCCTTTTCTCCTCCGGAAAGCGCGGAAAGGTTTCTGATGACCTTTCCCGGCGGCTGCACGTCAAGCTCGATTCCGCTGTTGAGAATGTCGCTCTCATCTGTCAGATACAGATTCGCGGTACCGCCTCCGAACAGTTCCTGGAACGTTCTGTGGAACCGGAGATTGATTTCGTTGAAGCTGACCGTGAAGATCTGCTTCATTTCTGTCTCCAGGTCACTGATCAGATCCAGCAGGCTCTTTCTGCTTTCATCCACGTCACGGATCTGTTCGCTGAGGAACGTATATCTGCTGAGCACTTCCTCATACTCCTCGATCGCGGAGACGTTCACGTATCCGAGCGCGCGGATCCGGTTACGGACGGAAGTGACCTGCTGTCTGAGTTCGGTGATGCCGGAATACTCGATACACAGCGGAAGCGCTTCCGCAAGAGTCATCTCGTATTCTTCCCAAAGCCGGTTGATATAGCCGGTATATTCGTTCTGGATCGCTTCCTTGCGCTCCTCAAGCCGGGAAATCTCGGCAGCAATCCTTTCGCGTTCCTGCGTCAAATCATTTTGCCGCTTGCGAGCGCCCCTGATTTCCTGATCATTCGCGTCACGGGAAGCATTTGCTCCGCTGATCCGTTCCCTCAGCGCCGTTATCTCACCTTTAAGCTGCTCGACCTGACGGTTCCGGTCCTCGATATCCTGCCGCTTTCTGCTGTTTTCAGCCGACAGTCTTTCCATGACGGAATCCAGATTCGCTACGCGGTCCAGCGCGTCCGCTCCTCTGGCGATCAGATCCTCTGCGGTCTCCTGAAAACGCTCTGCGTCCTTGCTCAGTTCCGTTCTTGTCAGTTTTCTGTCCGCTATGACCTGCATCAGTTCCGCACGGTGCTCCATAAACCCGTCCGGAGAATCTGCAGAAGCGAGCTCCTGCTCATATCTTTCAGCGTCTTCCTGGTGTAAAACTATTTCGCTTTCCAGTCTTGAGATCTCATTGTTCCGCAGTTCTCTGCTTTCGGAGATCCGGCTGAGTTCTTCTCTGGCGACCTCCCGGTTCCGTCTTAGTGCGTCGATCGTATCGCCGAGACGTCTGCTCTCTGCTTCCGTACGGATGCGGTCCTCCCGTAACGTCGTTACCTCCTGCTGAAGCGCATCGTATTCCTTCTCCAGATCTCCGATCTCCGCACTCAGGGTCTGCTTCTGCTGACGGTCTTCTTCCGTCTCATCTTCCACGGTTCGGATCTTCTTCGCAAGTGCCTCGATCTCGCTGCGGCGCGAAAACAGACCGGCTGATTTTCCTGCATATCCGCCGGTATATGAACCGCCCGCATTGATCACCTGTCCATCTTTGGTAACGATACGGACTCTGTATCCGGCACGGCGCGCGATCATGGACGCGTAGTCCAGATCCTCAGCCACAATAATCCGTCCAAGCAGGAACCGTACGGCCTTTTCATATTTCGGATCATACTCGACAAGATCCGATGCGAGTCCGATAACACCGGCATCTCGCAGACGCTCCGAATGATCGAATCCGGAAGGTTTCAACGTGTCCAGCGGAAGGAATGTCGCTTTGCCAGACTTGTTTTCTTTCAGGTAAGCAATCGCGTTTTTGGCTGCATTTTCATCGTTAACGACAATATTCTGAACCGCAGCGCCAAGCGCTGTCTCGATCGCCAATTCCAGTCCCGGACGAACTGTGAGCAGCGAGCCGACCGTTCCGACGATACCGGCAATCTCTTTCTGCTGCTTCGCGGTGAGGATCCTGCGGACCGGCGGCTGAAAGCCTTCGTTGCTCCGTTCGAGATCATTCAGCAGCGAGACGCGCTGTCTCATCATCGTGATCTCTTCATCTTTGGACGACAGTCTCTGGACGATCTCATCAAGGCGATTCCTTCTGGACTGAAGTTTCAACAGGTATCCGTTGGAAGCGTTCTCTTTGGTTCTCAGGTCGGTGTCGATCTGGGCAAGATACTCATCGATTCTGTTTTTCTCGTCTTCCTCTTCCGTCATGCGCTGTTCTTCCTGGGGAAGCGCGCGGTTGATGACACCCTCCCTTTCCTGAAGCGTCTCAAGGACGGACTGTGCACCGACGATGTCGACACGCAGGTTGGTGATCGTCTGTTGTACTTCTGTCAGCGTCCGGATCAGCTGCGCACGACGGGCGTCGGCCTGCGCGCTGTTCTCCACGAACTGCGCAAGTTCTTCTTCCAGACCCGCGATGTTTTTGTCCAGTGCTTCCACTTCAGCGAGTTTCCCTGCGGCATCTTTCCGAAGAGCTTCCACTCTCTCTTTCAGATCCGCATCGCCGGAAGACAATGACTCCTTGTCCTCCATCAGAGACCGGATATCCCGCTCCCCGTGAAGAATATCGTTGCGAAGGACGGCGATCTGGGATTCCAGTGCACTGATCCTTTCGTTTCTTTCGTCTATCCCGCCGCTGCACTCCTCAACCAGAACATTGGCGGTCCTGTTTTTCTCGTACAGTTCTTCGATCAGTCCGTCCTGATCGCCGATCTTCTTCTCGGCGGTCTTGTAATCCAGACGGGCGATCTCAATCTTCTCATCGTGCGCCTGGAGATTTTCCTTGCTTTTTCGGATCGTATCGCAGTAAAGAGTGATCTCCAGATTTTTCCGCTCTTCCGACAGTTCGAGGAATTTCTTCGCTTTCTCGCTCTGTGTCTTCAGGGGCCCGATCCGGCTCTCCAGTTCTCCGGCGATATCGCGCAGTCTCGAAAGATTATCCTCCGCCTGCGTGAGTTTGCGTTCCGCTTCCGTCTTCCGGAAACGATATTTTGCGATACCGGAAGCCTCCTCAAACACCTCCCTGCGGTCCGCACTCTTGCTTTCCACCACTTCGGAAACTCTGCCCTGTCCGATTATGGAGTAACCGTCTCTTCCAAGTCCGGTATCCATGAACATCTCGCGGAGATCGCGAAGACGTACGGGAGACCCGTTCACGGCATATTCGCTGTCGCCGCTGCGGTAGTATCTCCGGGTAACGATGATCTCCTCGCCGACGTCCTGAATTCTGCCGTCGCGGTTATCGAGGCAAAGCGAGACCTGAGCAAATCCCATAGGGTTGCGCCTCTTCGTCCCTCCGAAGATAACGTCTTCCATCTTGCCGCCGCGCAGCGATTTCGAGGATTGCTCGCCGAGCACCCAACGCACTGCGTCGCTGAGATTGCTCTTCCCGCTCCCGTTCGGTCCTACGATGCCTGTCAGGACACGGTCAAAACCAAGCCTGGTCTTGTCGGGAAACGACTTGAATCCCTGTACCTCGATGTACTTTAAAAACACGTTCCGTTCTCCTTACGGTACTTCTATTTCTATTCTGTCCACTGCCGCATCCGGCATCACCCTGATTTCGATGCCCAGGGCTGAAAAATATGTAATGTTTTCCCTGTTTTGTCCCCTGACCTGGCTCTCCAGCCTGGGTGCGCACCGGACGATGATATGGTCTGCTCCGTTTGCCGTTCTTTCGATCTCCTCCCGGAAAATCCTGGATTCGCACAATTCTCCGAAAGCCGGGTGAAACGGTCCCGCCAGCACCTCGCGCCTCAGGCTTTCTTCAGCGTGAAGCCCGACCCTGATAACACGGATCCCGTTGCTCCGGAATACCGGCAGGATCCCAGAAATAATCGTCACCGCCTCTTCCACGGAAAGCGGATGATATTTCCCTTCGCGGAAGAGTGCCGCAAGAGGCGTACGGTCCACGACCAGAGTCGGATAGATCCTTACCGTATCCGGTCTCATCCCTACGAATGCTTCCGCCGTTTCCTGTGCATCCCGCATCGGGTCGTCCGCGCCGTACAAACCGACCATCATCTGAAGTCCAAGCGAAAAACCATGTTCCCGGATCATCTGCGCAGCAACGCGAACCGACGCTGAGTCATGCCCCCTGCCGTTTCTGAGGAGGACCCGGTCATCCATGCTCTGAGCCCCCAGTTCGACTGACGTTACACCGTACTGACGGAGCAGATCAAGCACCTCCCCGTCGATTGCATCGGGTCGTGTCGAAAGCCGGATTCCCGCGGCGCGTCTCTGTTCCACAAAGGGAAACGCCGCTCTGAGATATCCGATCATCTGATCCCTCGGAATCGCTGTGAAGGAACCGCCGAAAAAAGCGATCTCCGTCCTCGATCCGTCTGAGGGAAGAAACGCCTCACACTTTGCAGACACTTCCTCAAAAGACGGATTATCCGCTTCTCCCGTGATCTCCCGCTGGTTGCAGTAGACACATTGATACGGACACCCCAGATGCGGGATGAAGAAAGCCAGATTTGCGTGCCTCTTCAATTGACGAGCCCCATCAGTCTAAGCGCTTCACAGGCAGCATTTTGTTCCGCCTGTTTCTTGCTTCTTCCGGATGCTTTCGCGATCACGTTGCTGTTCAGCCAGATTTCGACCTCGAAGGTCTTATCGTGATCCGGTCCGCTTTCGCCCGTATGGACGTAACGCAGCCGCTCCTCCGGATTCTGCTGGATCACTTCCTGCAGTTCCGTCTTGTAATCTCTCGACAATTCCGTGACTTCGGCCTCCTGCAGCACGTGCCGGTGAATGAATTTTTCCGCCGCGCGGAACCCGCCGTCAAGGTATATCGCCGCGATAAGTGCCTCGAAGCAGTCCGACAGGATGCTGTCACGTTCGTTTCCGTGGTTTTTTTCCTCGCCTTTCCCTAGACGCATGTAATCTCCGAGATGAATGTCCCTGGCGAACTCCGCCAGCGCGCCTTCGCAGACCATCGAAGCCCGTGTTTTCGTCAGTTCACCCTCTTCCACGTCGGGATTGACCAGAAACAGGTGCTCCGCGACGACTACGGAAAGGACCGCGTCTCCCAGAAACTCCAGTCTCTCGTTGCAGTCGACCCGCGTCATACCGTGTTCGTTGGCATAACTGGAGTGCGTCAGCGCTTCTTCCAGTAGGCTCGGGTTCTCAAAAATATAACCGATGTTTTCTTCCAGTTGTCTCATTTACTCTCTGTATTCCTTTTCAAGCCACGCGTCCAGTGCGTTCAGTGCACGTTTTGCATAAGCCGCGTAGCGTTCCTTTTTGTCTTTGATCTCGCCGACCGGGGGAAGGATTCCCATGTTCGCACCCATCGGCTGAAAGTCTTTGTTCTCCTGACGCAGATACCGCATCAGGCTTCCGAGCATTGTCTCCTCGGGCAGTGCCGACGGTTCTTTTCCGCGCAGCCGGGAATCCAGATAATACGCTGCCAGCAGTCCCCCTGCTGCGCTTTCCATATATCCCTCCACGCCGGAAAGCTGACCGGCGATATAGACCTGCTTCGTTCCGCTGACACGCAGCGTACCGTCCAGCACCTTCGGCGCATTGAGGAAACTGTTGCGGTGCATTACGCCATACCTTACGAACTCCGCATTCTCCAACCCGGGAATCATCGAAAAGACTCTCTTTTGCTCGCCGAACTTCAGGTTGGTCTGGAAACCGACCAGATTGAACATGGAGCCTTCCGCGTCCTCCTTGCGCAGCTGCACAGCCGCCCAGGGCCGGTGTCCGGTCATCGGGTTCCTGAGCCCGACGGGTTTCATCGGGCCGTAACGCGCGGCGTCCAGCCCTCTCTTCGCGAGTTTTTCAATGGGCATGCATCCTTCATAAACCGGCTGGTCCTCTTCGAAGGAATGGAGTTCAGCCGTTTCCGCATTGACCAGTTCGTGATGGAAAGCCTCATATCCCGCCTTGTCGAAAGGAGCGTTCCAGTAATCGTCCCCGCCGCGGTCATAGCGACTCTGGCAGAAGAGTTTGCTGTAATCCAGACTATCAGCAGTCACGATCGGCGCAGCCGCGTCGAAAAAATACAGCGCGTCGCTGCCGGTCATCGCAGCAAGCCGTTCGGCCAGTTTTCCCTCTGTCAGAGGACCCGTTGCCACAATGGTCGGCATCGAATCATCCAGATCCGTGAACTCCTCCCGAATAACCGTGATCCCGTCCGTTTCTCCTACCAGCCGGGTTACTCCCGTACTGAAAAGATCCCGGTCCACCGCAAGCGCTCCCCCCGCGGGAACGGTGCAGGTATCCGCAACACGTAGGCAAACCGAACCGAGTCTGCGCATCTCCTCCTTCATGAGTCCTGCCGCGCTTTCGACACGGTTCGCTTTGAAGGAATTGGAACAGACCAGTTCCGCAAACTGTTCAGATTTGTGCGCAGGCGAAAAATGTACCGGCTTCTGTTCATACAGAAGGACCTGATGACCTCTTCCGGCCAACGCGCACGCCGCCTCGCATCCGGCGAGCCCGGCGCCGATCACACGAACCACACTCACTTCGACACTGCCTCACTGTAATCGCATCCGTCCTTCTGGCAGAACAGCAGAGGCGCTTTCCCACGCTTGCGGAAAAGTGTCGAACCGCACTTCGGGCATGTCTTCGCAGTCGGCTCGTACCAACTCATGAAGCCGCATTCCTTACCTCTGTCACAGGCATAGAACGTCCTGCCGTTCTTGCTCTTTTTCTGAACGATCTTTGCGCCGCACTTCGGACAGGTTCCCTTTGTCTCAATAACGATCTTCTTCGTATTCTGGCACTCGGGATACCCGGGACATGCCAGGAACTTCCCGAACTTGCCCGACTTGATGACCATCTTTCTGCCGCACTTCTCGCATATGACGTCTGTTTCTTCAGCAGGGACCTCCACGCGCTTTCCGTCCATTTCCGTCTCGGCGCGCTTCAAGTTCTCTTCAAATCCGCCGTAGAAAGCATCGATCATCTTTGCCCAATCGATCTCGCCTTCTTCGACCTCGTCCAGTTTTTTCTCCATATCAGCGGAAAATTTGGCGTCTACGATATCCGGGAATTCCCGGATCATCAGGTCTGTTACAACCATTCCCAGAGGCGTCGGTTTCAGCATTTTCTGATTTCTCTCAACGTATCCGCGGTCAATGATCGTGGAGATCGTCGGCGCATATGTTGACGGACGGCCGATTCCGTTTTCTTCCAGCGCTTTGATCAGCGCGGCCTCTGAATACCGCTGAGGCGGCTGCGTATATTTCTGCTGATGTCTGATCTCGATCAGTGAAATCGGTGTCTTCTCGGTCATCGGCGGAAGTTCCGTCGGCTGGTCCTTCTTCTCGTCAGTGGATTCCTCATATAATACGGTAAACCCGTCGAACTGCACGGAATATCCGCTTGCGCGGAACGTGTATTCGCCGGCGGTCAGATCGACCGACATCGTATTCTGAATCTGATCGGCCATCCGGGACGCAAGGAAACGCTCCCAGATCAGTTTGTACAATTTGTACTGGTCATCCGTCAGAGATGCACGTACTTTCTCCGGCGTAAGTTCGATATTGGTCGGGCGGATCGCCTCATGTGCGTCCTGAACAGTCTCATTCTTTCCCTGTCTGTAGGAACGCTGTCCTTTATACACATACCTGCTTCCGTAATGCCGTTCCAGATACGCTGCGGCGTTTGCCACCGCTTCGTCCGAAACGCGCAGTGAGTCCGTACGCATGTAGGTGATCAGGCCGGTCTGCCCCTCTCCCTCCAGTTCGACGCCTTCGTACAGATTCTGTGCGGCGGCCATCGTCCGCTTAGAGGTGAATCCGAGCTTTCTGGAGGCCTCCTGCTGTAGCGTGGAAGTAATGAACGGCGGAGCAGGCTGACGTCTGTGTGTTCCGGTCTTGAGGTCCGAGATCACGAAGGATTTTCCATCCAGATCCTGCAGGATCTTCTCGCATTCTTCCTGATTTCTGACAGTAAAGTCTTTTGCCTTTACTCCCGATTTCGTATGCAGTTTGGCCGTGAATCTGCCGCCTTTGTCCGTTTCCAGAAGTGCGTCGACCGTCCAGTATTCGACCGGTTTGAACGCCGCTATCTCCTTTTCCCTGTCCACCAGCAGACGAACCGTCACGGACTGCACACGCCCTGCTGAAAGGCCTCTTCTGACCTTTTTCCACAGGAAAGGAGAAAGCTTATAGCCCACCAGCCTGTCAAGGACTCTCCGCGCCTGCTGCGCATTGAAAAGGCTAGTGTTAATGGTCCTGGGATTCTTCATCCCTTCTTCGATTCCCTTCTTTGTGATCTCGCCGAAAGTCACGCGGTTCAGGTCATTCATCGGGAGTTTCAGCAGTACGGCAAGATGCCACGCAATCGCTTCGCCTTCCCGGTCCGGGTCTGTAGCGAGGATCACGCGGTCGCTTTTTTCAGCTGCTGCACGAAGCTCCTTTATGAGCTTCGATTTTGACAGGATCATGATGTACTGCGGCTTGTATCCGTGCAGGATATCGATCCCGATGGATTTTTCGGGAAGATCCCGTACATGGCCCATGGATGCCATCACATTGTATCCCGGTCCGAGGTACTTCCGGATCGTTTTCACTTTTGCTGGAGACTCAACGATAACTAGTGTCGACATATATATTTCCTTTGTTTTTATTTTCTGCGTAATTCCCACATCAGGATCGCCGCCGCAGCATTTGCATTCAGGCTGTCCACCCCATTTGACATGGGAAGATAGACGCTCTGTTCGCATGCCTTGATCAGATCTGCGGGCAGGCCGTGACCTTCGTTTCCAATCAGAATAAAGATCTTTCTCTCCGAAGGGATCTCCTGCACAGAAGAAGCACTCTCATCCAATGCGCTTGCGCAGGTGAGGAATCCCGCCTCCTTCATACTGACAACTATCCGAACAAGATCGTCCGTAAATGCGATCGGTATGTTGAACTGGGCAAGCGCACCCGCCCTCAATACTCTCGGAGACCAGAGGTCCGCTGTCTCCGACGAAACGATGATCCCGTCATATCCGAGCGCGGAAGCGGTCCTGATCATCGCCCCCGCATTCTCCGGGTTCTGGATCTCGGCGATCCCGAGCACCCGTGATGCGGTGTACAGCGATTCCGGCGATGCGAAAGCAGGTCTTCTGAAAACGCCCCAAACCCCCTGCGGGGATTTCAAATCCGAAATCCTGTCCGCTGCAGATCCTTTGAGAAGAAATATTTCCTCCGCAGCCGCACAGAGCTGCTGCGCTTGTTCCGGCTCCTTCTGATAAGCGTATTCCGTGATCCAAAGTTCAAGAAGGCTGTGCCCGGTCCGTACCGCGTCAAGGCAGAGTTTCCCGCCGTCCACCAGCGCTACGCCTTTCTGATCCCTTGCATGTTTAGACCTTGCAAGTTCAGTCAAACGTTTCAGTCTTTCGTTGCTTTTCGATTGGATCTCCGTCATTTAAAGCTGCTTCCGTCCCTCTCCGATGGTCCATGTATGCCGGACAGACGGGTTTCCTGCCCCAAAGCATACTCCGCGATTATATAGTATATATAGTTATTCTTATTATGCAAAACAACATTTTTTGAATCAAGACCAAAATCGTCGGGGCGTGAACGGATACGTTTCGATCAGCACTAGACCGGACTCCTCTTTATCCCGGGCATACAAAAACCCGCGTTCTGTCTGAACACGGGTGATTGAAAAAGTCATTACGCCTTGACGGCTTTTGCGACGAGGTCCGCGAAAGCGGCCGGATCGTTGATGTAAAGCTCGGAGAGCATCTTGCGGTTCAGCTCTACACCAAGTTTCTTGAGACCGTTCATGAACGTGCTGTAGTTCGTTCCGTTTGCGTGGCAACCTGCGTTGATACGGGTGATCCAAAGCTGACGATACTCGCGCTTCTTCTGCTTGCGTCCGATGAACGCGTAGTTCCCGCTCTTGAACAGCTGCTGCTTCGCCATCTTGAAATGGGTGCTCTTCGCTCCGAAATAACCCTTGGCGAGCTTGATGGTCTTTTTCCTTCTCTTGCGCGTCATCATAGCGCCTTTAACTCTTGCCATAATTCATCTCCTCCTTATTTCACACCGTAGGGCAGCAACTGTCTCAGGTTTTCTGCATTGGTCTTATCTGCGTAGACCGGACCACGGAGATGTCTCATGCGCTTGGTGGGCTTTTTGTTCAGAATGTGGCTACGGAAAGCACGGGCACGTTTGATCTTGCCGCTCTTCGTGATATTCATCACGCGTTTCTTCGTAGCGGAGTGGGTCTTCAATTTAGGCATAACTCTTCTTCTCCTCCTGAAGATATTCTTATTTCATTTGGCTTTGGATTTCTGCGGACTCATAAACATCTGGATCGACCTGCCTTCCAGTTTGGCGGGCTTTTCGACCACCGCGACGTCGTTCAGAGCCTCTGCAAAGCGTCCCATCACTTCGATTCCGCGCGCCGAATGCGCCATCTCACGTCCGCGGAGACGGATACTGACCTTCAGCCGGTTCCCTTCTGCGATGAAACGTTTGGCGTGACCGAGTTTTGTTTCGAAATCGTGGGTGTCGATGTTCAGGGAAAGACGGATTTCTTTCACCTCGACGACTTTCTGTTTTTTGCTCGCTTCTTTTTCGCGTTTCTGCTGCTCAAAGCGATACTTACCGTAATCCATGATCTTGCAGACAGGCGGCTTCGCCTGCGGGGCGATCATGACCAGATCCATTTCCCGCTCTTCCGCAAGTTCGAGCGCTTTTGCAGAACTGACGATACCGAGTTGGCTCCCGTCCGAATCGACGAGACGGACCTCAGGCTCTCTGATGTCCTGATTGATCAAATGGGTTTGCGCGGCTATGGGCGTGTACCTCCAAAAATCCATGTGTCTCACAATAAAAAAACGCGTATACAATACGCGCTCAAAGAAACGGAACTTGTCCGTTACTTATTGACCTGCACACTGTAGGCGTGAGGTGAGCGCAGACGCACTTCTTTATTGTCGGCAATCATCATAACAGACCAGCAAGCAGGTGTCAAGCATTATTTTTCCGCTGTGCAGAGCGGTAATCCGCTCTGCACAGCATGTTATCATTCAGTCGAGGAAAGACATGATTTTCTCCGGTTCTGACGCAAAGAGTCCTTTAATCGGAAGTTCAAGGCCCCGCTCAGCAAGCATGTCTTTCAGGACGGAGATCAGCACTCCGCTCCGTCTGACCAATTCTCCGGTCGCGTAAACGCTCATCGGATCGGGATGACCGCCTAGTGAACCGTAATAGTCCCTGCTGGAACCTGTGTAATCCACGCCGCAGCTCGGACTGCCGTCGATCCCGGCAAAACCAAGCACTTCATAGCGTTCAGGCGTAGCAAGGTATTCCTCGCACTGGTCCAGGATCGGCTCCAGCAGTTTTCTGCAATGGTTGCGGAAAAAGACGTTGTCAAACTGGTCGCTTACGTGTCCCCATCTTCTGGGACCGTAAAGCGTAAACTCCGGACAGGGCAGCTGAACGAGCTGGACGCCCTGCGGGATCGCTTTCGCAAGGAATCTTTGACGGAGTTCTTCCTCCGCCGCCATGTCGTCATAATCCCACATAACGACTTTCGATGAGATGTTCAGAATGCAATGCGCGACGAACAGGATCTTCTGTTTTCCCATAATTCACTCCCCCCGGCAGCAACAATCATTGTCCCTATTTTATCAAAAACTACCGGCCGCAACAACGAAGAATCCATCAGTCATCTTTTTTTGCCATGTCGGCTCCCTTATAATAGTGTCTGTAAGCAAGGAGAATCATCATGCCTCAGACATCCATCGGCATATTTGCGCACGTCGACGCAGGGAAAACGACGCTGTGCGAAGCGATCCTGTTCACGGCAGGCGTCATCAAAAAACTCGGACGCGTGGACCATCAGGATAGCTGGTTCGATACGTTTGCTCTGGAAAGGAAACGCGGTATCACGATCTTTTCCAAGCAGGCGACGTTTTCCTATAGCGGATTGGATTTCACGATTTTGGATACACCCGGGCATGTGGATTTCGTCTCCGAGGCGGAGCGCATCATCCCCGTGCTGGATTTTGCCGTACTGGTGGTCAGCGGCCCTGACGGCATCCAGCCCCATACGGAAACACTGTGGAAACTGTTAGAGCATTATCACATTCCTGTCCTCCTGTTTGTGACAAAAATGGACACAGGCATAGCAGAAGCTGCGGAGCTGAACGTACGCATCAAAGCACTGTCTGACCGGTGCATTTCATTCCCCGCCGATTTCAGGTGTGACGCCGTTTCTTCCACTCTCCGGGAAGAGGTCGCTGCACAGGATCCGTCTCTGATGGACATTTACTTCCGGACCGGCGTCCTTTCAGATGAGCAGGTACGTTCTGCGTTCTATGAAAGAAGATTCTTTCCCGTATGCTATGGCTCTGGTCTTCGTCTAATGGGTATCGAAAGCCTGCTGGAAGCGTTTTGTTTTTTCCGCAGTGGTCATATCTCTCCGGATCTTTTCGCTGCGCGTGTCTACAAGATCACACATGACCCGAAAGGTGTACGCCTGACGCACCTGCGCATTCTCGGCGGCTCAGTTAAGACGCGCGACACCGTTAGCTATACCGCACAGGACGGCAGAAAACTGTCTGAGAAGATCACCGGCATACGCGCATACAACAGCAACCGGTTCACTCAAAAGGATTCAGCGGAAGCCTCCGAGATCGTCACGGTCTCAGGGCTGACCATGACCTATGCGGGTCAGGGCCTGGGGGCGGCAGAGGATCTTCTTCCCCTCCTCGAACCGGTCCTTCGCTATGAAGTGATCCCTTCAGACGGCGAAGATCCGAAAGTCCTCTTCCAGACCATACTGGAACTGCAGGAGGAGGAACCTCAGCTCCGTCTATCCTGGGACAGCAGAAAAAACAGAATCCTCGCCCATCTGATGGGCAATATCCAGACAGAGATCCTTGCCGGATTAATCTGGGAAAAATACAGACACACCGTCTCTTTCGGAGACAGCCAGGTTCTCTACAAAGAGACCATACGGAGCATCGCCGAGGGTGTCGGTCATTTTGAACCGCTTCGGCACTACGCTGAAGTGCACCTTCTTCTGGAACCCGGCGAACCCGGAAGCGGGCTTGTGTTCGGCTCTGTCTGTCCGACAGACCGTCTCGCTTCCTCCTGGCAGAACCTGATCCTCTATCACCTTCAGGAAAAACAGCACGTCGGAGTACTTGGCGGTTTTCCGCTGACAGATATACGCATCACATTGACCGCGGGCAGGGTCAGTCTGAAACATACGGAAGGCGGAGACATCAGAGAAGCCTCGCTTCGTGCAGTCCGTCAAGGCCTTATGCGAGCGGAAAACGTGCTTCTGGAGCCTTATTTCAGATATACGCTGATCATTCCCACGTCCAGTGTCGGACGTGCTGTAAACGATATTCAGGGCATGTGCGGCGATTTTTCGATCGAAACACTGGACGACGGTTCCAGCAGGCTGACCGGACGGGCTCCCGTCAGCGAGATGCAAAACTATGCCGCAGAGGTCGCTTCCTACACCGGAGGGACCGGCAGACTGACCTGCGTCTCTGACGGATATTCTCCCTGCCACAATACGGAAGAAGTGCTCGCCTCTGTCACGTATGATCCCGCTGCTGACCTCGAAAACCCTCCGCATTCCGTATTCTGCAGGCACGGCGCGGGTTTCACTGTGCTTTGGAACGAAGTCGAATCCTACATGCACCTCGAACCGTTCCTTCGTCCCGACACAGGCGGCGCGAAGCAGGAAAAACACCGCTCATTCAATCTGGACGAGAAAGCGCTTGAGGAACTCATGCTCCGGGAATTCGGCCCGATCCGGCGCAGGCAATACGGTACAGCTTCGGTCGTACGTGCTGCGGAAAATTTGCAGGAACCCGAGGAAGCCCGCAACCGCTATCTGATTATCGACGGATACAATCTTCTCTTCTGTCTGTCGGAAAATGGAAAAATATCTTCGGGAGACCTGGATCTCTCCAGAACGGAAATGATCCAGATGCTTTCCAATTACAGCGGCTACACCGGCGTCAGAGTGCTCGTTGTTTTCGACGCCTACAGAAGTTACTCTGTTGACGACAAAAAGTATATCGACAGCGGGGTGGATGTAATCTTCACCGAGACCGGGGAAAGCGCTGATGCCTATATCGAACGCACTGCCAACGAACTGGGAAAAAATGATCAGGTCAAGGTCGTTTCTTCAGACAATCTTGTTCGCATGGGCGTCTTCCGCAGCGGGATACAGCGGATCTCTTCCCAGTTCTTCCTGCAGGAACTGGACATCGTAAGCAAGGATATCCGAACCGTTCTTGAGGCTCACGCCTCCGCACATGGTCAGAGCCTTGGGGAAAAACTGCCGAAGGAGGTGCTGGAAGAATGGCGCAGGACGCAGACCTGATCCGGCGCGCACAGGATCTTGCCGAACGCTGTGAACGGACACAGACCGTGACGCATTCTTCCTTTCTGACGCCTGCAGAACAGTACGCCATAAAACAGCGTTGCGCCGGAAACGGCGTCAGCAACCTCCGGTTCGGCGGGGGCTACTCCGATGCGGAACGTCAGCTAGCCTGTTTCGTTCCGGACTGGTTTCCGGAAGAGGAAGACCCGTTTGAAGAAATACTTGCCTGTGTGAAGATCACAGCCGGTTTCGGTACACCAGGCCACAGAGACTATCTCGGTTCCGTCCTCGGCCTTGGCATCAAAAGGGAATGGCTCGGTGATATCCTGATCTTCGGCGACACCGCTTATATCGTTTGCCTGAAGCCAGTCAATGAGACACTGCTTTCCGAACTTGACCATGTCAGCCGGTACGGAGTCCGGTGCGAAGCAGCACAGCTTTCCAATATTCCGGTCCCTGAGAAGAAAGTCAAGGTCGTCACATTCACCGTTCAGAGCCCGCGTTTTGACGCTGTCGTCGGCGCGGTCTTCGGGATCTCCCGGTCCCATGCGGCCAAACTGATCGCCGGCGGCGCTGCTTCACTGAATTATGCTGAATGTATGAAAAACGATGCCGCCGTCAAGGAAGGCGATATCATTTCTGTGCGCGGATACGGCAAGGCGAAGATGCTGAGTCCTTCAGGGCAAAGCCGCAAAGGCCGTACTTTCCTCTCGGCGGAACGTTATCTCTGAAAACAAAAAAGAGCGATGAGCAGCGCTGTGCCGTTCATCGCTCTTTTTGTTTTTTATACGTTACGCTTGATTTTGTTCGTGGTCGTTTTCGGGAAAGGTTCGTCTCTGATCACAACTTTGCGAATCATTTTGTAACTGGGCAGTTCCTTCATCTCCTGCCAGATGTCTGCCTGGATCTCGACTTCCGTATGCTCGTTGTCGTCTCCGAGGTAGACCTCAGCCATCAGTTCCGTCTCGATTCCCTGTTCGTTTTTGACGCCCCTCACGACAACCTCTTCGATATACGGGATGCGGTTGATGTAGTTCTCGATCTCTTCCGGATAAATGTTTTTGCCGTTATCGAGAACGATGATGTTCTTTTTCCGTCCGGTGATCATCAGATGCCCGGTCTCATTAAACTTGCCGTAGTCCCCCGTGTAGAACCATCCGTCCCTGATTGCTTCCGCCGTCGCTTCCGGATTCTTGTAGTAGCCCTTCATCACAGTGTCGCCTTTGACACAGATCTCGCCGATTCCTTCCTCGTTCGGTTCATCCAGCCGAAGCTCAAGGCAATCCAGCTTAAAACCGACGGTGTCGGGCGTGCAGTCTCCGTCTGGGTTACCCGCCACCAGCGGCGAGCATTCCGTAATGCCGTAGCCAATACAATAAACAAGACCGATGCTACTGAAGAACTCGCCCAATTCAGGAGGAGAATAAGCGCCGCCGCAGAGGATCTTCTGCATATTACCGCCAAAGACCTCATGGACCGACTTGAATACGATCCTGCGGATATCGATTCCGAACCGCCCGATCTTGTTGGAAGCCTTGATCGCGCGCTCGAACTGTTCTTCCTTACCCTGCTGGCGGATATTCTTTCTGAAACTGTTCACCATAAACTGCGCGATTGCGGGCACAAGGAAAGTGTACTCCGGGTGGAACAGCTGCATATCCTTTACGATCTCGCGCATATTCTGGTTGATGCACAGCGTCGCATGGTTGTGCATCGATCCCAGGATATTGACCACTGCCTCATAGGTGTGGTGATAAGGCAGGACGGAAAGGCCAACGCTGTACAGATGAGAACATGTCAGACCATAGTGGACGTCCGAGCAGATGTTGCGCTCCGTAAGCATGACGCCCTTCGCCGTTCCTGTCGTCCCGCTGGTATATACGAGATATTTCAGTTCGTCGGGGTCGCTCTTCAGGGCGTCGTACTCATCCTTCGGCAGCTTCATGCCTCCTTCGATCAGTCTGTTGTACGCCAGGAAACGCCCTTCATCCTCTTCCCTGTCGAAACCGATGAAATAGCGGATGTTGGGGAGAGCGTCCTGATTCTCCTGGATCCACTTCTCGAATTTGCCGCTATAGAACAGAATCTCACTTTCGCTTTCGGTCAGCAGGTGAAGTTTATCCGACGTCGGGAGGTCCTTATCTATGGGTACAAACACACCCGCGCTTTTAAGCACTGTGATGTAGACACAGATCCATTTGAAACTGTTCTCTCCCATGCAAGCGATGTGAGAGGAACCGAACCCCATTTTTGTCAGCGACGCACCCAGCGCTTCGTTGATGTCATAGAACTGGCGGAACGTTACATGTACGACCTCGTCGCTTCCGCGTCCGGCGCGGAACTGATAAGCGTCCTTGTCCGGACAATCCGCTACTGCCCGGTCAAGCAATTCCCGAACACTGTCAAAAGCAGTTCCGGTATAAACAGGTTTCTTTGCCATTATTGAACTCCCCCATTCAACCGAGATGCCACATGCGGCAAACCGCATCAAGACGGAATTATTCTTCTTCTGAAAGATTTGTATATTATTATATACCCTTTGCTCAGGCAGGATACAGTTTTTTTACTTTCAGCTTCTCTCCGAAGATCGCTCCACAAAAAAAGACGCCCTGAAAAGGCGTCAAAGTGGTCTGGTTCTTTTCAAGCAGACAGGAGCACCCTGTATGCGAGGACGATGATGATGCCCATGATCAGAAAGATCGGGAAGAAAACGATGAGCGCGGAAATAATGATAGCGGGAATATCCCCTTTCTCAAAAGTGCCTTCCGGATAGACTTCTTCCTGCCGGTCATCCACAGGTTCGTTTTCGGACACGGACTCCAGATAACGCTTATTGCGCTCCTGCATGACCTCCATCGCCCTTTTCTCTTTTTTCCCGAAAATTCCCATCTATTGCTTCCTTATCACGAGGGGGGACGACTCCGTCCCCCCTCTTATTCTTGATTACAGGTTCTTCTCCAGAATGTGGTGACACGCAACGTAGTGGTTCGGACGGATCTCCTGCCACTCCGGCACGACTTTCTTGCAGATATCCGTGCAGTATCTGCACCTCGTATGGAATTTGCATCCGCTGGGAGGATTCACCGGGCTGGGAATATCTCCCTCCAAAATCTGGAGTTCTCTGCTCTGATCCACGTCCGTAGTCGGGATGGCGCCGAGCAACGCTTCCGTATACGGATGGAGCGGATGGTCGAAGATCTCCTGAGACTCGCCCATCTCTACCATATTGCCAAGATACATGACGCCGATTCGGTCGGAAATGTATTTGACGACCGACAGGTCGTGCGTGATGAACAGATAGGTCAGGTGCTGCTGGTCCTTCAGATCGCTGAGAAGGTTGATGATCTGGGACTGAATGGAAACGTCCAGCGCCGAGACCGCCTCATCGCAGACCACGAATTTCGGGTCGGTAGCAAGACTTCTCGCGATACCGATACGCTGTCTCTGTCCGCCGGAGAACTGGTGCGGATAACGGTGTACGAAGTACGGCGCAAGGCCGCAGTCGTCCATGACTTTCAGGATTCTCTCCTGCATCCTCGGACTGTTCTTCTTGAAGAACTTGTGGGCAAGAAGGCCTTCACCGATGATCTGACCGACAGACATACGGGGGTTCAGCGAACTGTACGGGTCCTGGAAGATCAACTGGAGATCACGCCTCAGCTGACGCATTTCTTCATACTTCAGACGGGCAAGATCAATCCCGTCGTCTTTCCACTGCTCGTATTTTTCAAATCTGGGATCAGCCCGGAGAGGCTCGCGCATCTCCTCAAGAACGGCGTGCTCTTTTTTGAGTTCCGCCCTGATGCCGTCCATTTCTGCAACGACTTCATCGACGGCTTTCTGAGCGGCGGCGACTTCCGCCTGACCTTTTTCAGGCTCATCCTTGCACTTGTACTGTGCGTCCGCCAGATCGACGTTCTTGTCTTCCAGCTTCATGTTAAGATCGTGCAGTTTACGGGACAGATCGTTGATCTTCAGATACTGTTCCGTGACCGGTTTCAGGTCTTCTGCGACGATGAATCCGCCGACGATGCTCGTTATATCGAAAAGCGCGTCATAAGCCTGCTTTTTGACAAGACGGAGTTCCTCCGTCTTTTCAATTTTCTGTTCGTCCGAGAGTTTTTCGTATTCTTCGATGAACTTGTCTCTTTTCTCTTCCAGTCTGACAAGCTCTTTTCTCTTGGAATCCAGATTCTTGATCGTATCGCGGACATACTGCGGAGCAAGTTCGTCCAGGGAACGGCCATAGTACATCGTCCGTCCGTCTGTCTGTTTGTAGACCTGCAGGATCGTACGGCCAAGCGTGGATTTTCCGCATCCGGACTCTCCGACGAGGCCGAATGTCTCACCCTCGTAGATGTCGATGGAGATTCCGTCGTTCGCTTTGTTATAGATTCCCTTTCCGAGCGGGAACCACTGCTTCAGGTCACGGATCGAGAGCAAAACCTTTCTATCATTTGATTCCATTCTGTCTCTCCTCCTCATTGGGATAATAGCAGCGAATCTCCTGAACGTCCGAGATCTTGGTCATCGGAGGTTCTGCTTCGAAACATTTCTCCGTCGCGTATTTGCAGCGCGGCGCAAATTTGCATCCCTTCGGGAGATCCAGCGGATGCGGGACCGCGCCGGGGATGGCTTCCAGTCTGGTATGCGCTGGTGTGTCAAGCCGCGGGATCGATACCATCAGGCCTTCCGTGTAAGGATGGCTGTATGTCGTCGCGGGATTGAACAGGACCTTCGCAGGGACCTGCTCGACGACCTGGCCGCAGTACATGACCGCAACATAGTCCGCCATCTGATTGATGACACCGAGGTCGTGTGTGATAAAAATGATCGCTGTGCCTTTTTCCTTCTTCAGATCGTTCATCAGTCTCAGGATCTGGGCCTGAATGGTAACGTCCAAAGCGGTGGTGGGTTCGTCCGCGATCAGCAGTTTCGGTTTGCAGGCAAGTGCCATAGCGATCATGACACGCTGTCTCATACCGCCGGAAAGCTGATGGGGATACTGTTTCGCGACGATCTCCGGATTCGGGATCTTGACATCGTTCAGCATCTCGACCGCATGTACGGCAGCTTCTTTTTTGTTCATGTTCTGGTGGATCATGAAGCACTCAGACAGCTGACGCTCGACCGTGAAGACCGGATTCAGGCTGGTCATCGGTTCCTGGAAAATTACGGAGATTTCGTTGCCCCTGATCTGATACATCTCCTTGTCGGAGATCTTCGTCAGGTCCTTGCCGTCGAACTCGATCTTGCCGCTGTCGATATATCCGTTGCCGTCGAGAAGACGGAGGATGCTCATCGCTGCGACGCTTTTCCCGGATCCGGACTCACCGACGACGCCCAGCGTCTCGCCCTCATTGACGGTGTAACTGACATCGTTGACCGCTTTTACGATACCCCGGCGGGTCGTGAAATACGTGTGGAGGTGTTCCAGTCTCAATAATTCTTTAGCCATCTTTCCTACCCCCTTATCTTCCGCTGGACTTCGGGTCAAGCGCATCACGCAGACCGTCGCCGATCAGGTTGATGCAAATACAGGACAAACCGAAGATTGCACCGACGAACACCCAGTTCCACCAGTAGTTCTGAATAGTGACGCTGTTGTTCGCACCGTTGAGCATATTGCCCCAAGTAGGAGTCGGAAGCGGAACGCCGAATCCCAGGTAAGAAAGCGTGGATTCCGTCAGCATGGACGTACCGAAAGCCAGCGTAATGGAGACCAGGCAGACAGACATAACGTTCGGAATGATATGTTTGAAGATGATCTGCCATTCCTTGACGCCCATCGTCTTGGCCGCCACAACATACTCCATCTCACGCTGAGAAAGCATCTGGGCACGGACAAGGTTGCACAGACCGGGCCAGGACAGGATTCCAAGAATGACCATGATGATGTACATGCGCTGTCCGACCGAGACTCTGGTACCCATAACCGCGGACAGAATCATAGCGAACGGGATGAACGGCATACTGGAGATGACTTCCGCTACCCTCATGATCAGCATATCCACCCAGCCGCCGAAATAACCGGCAAGACCGCCGAGGATAACGCCGATGATCATCTCGATCACAACAGAAAGTGCGCCGATGGTCATCGTCATTTTACCGCCGTTGACCAAACGTGCGAAAACGTCACGTCCCAGGTTGTCGGTTCCCATAATGAAGCCCTTCAGCCCCCAGGAATACACTTTGCCTTCATCGGTAACAGCGTAGTTCTGGAATGAACCGCAGTTCAGAGAGACGATATTTGCGTTTTCCACTTCTTCCGGAACATCGCACTGATTGTAACGGTTGCTGCCCCAGCAGACCACAGTGCCGTCAGTCAGATGAGCGGCAAAGTGATAGCGTGCGCCTTCGATCTTGTCGATCGGTGCAGTGAACTCAGGCGGTTTATTCTCACCCTTCGTCGCAGCGCCCCAGACAACGACGGTTCCGTCTTCTTTGACAGCTGCGACCGTATTGGTGGATCCTGCGATGGAAACCACGCCGGACTGTGCCGCTTCAGGCACTTTCGCGACCGTGTTGGAGTTGAAATAACCAGGGGCTTCAACCGTGCCGTCATCCAGCAGGACAACAAGTGCAGTATTCGTCAGCGCCACATCGACGATATGACCCTGCAACTCAGTACGGACATCCAGATCAACAAAGTTTCCGTTGCCCCAGGTGTAGAGCTTTCCGGATTCCGTCAGTGCAGCACTGAACTGGTTGGAAGCCTGAATATCGATGATTTTTTCCTGATGGCTCATATTGTTCGCCATCAATTCAGCGGGCATCCTGGCCTGACCGAGGCGTTCATTGCCCCAGACATAAACAGTACCCTCTTCATCCAAAGCTACCACATGGTCGGCTCCGGAAGCGACCTTGACGATCTTCGCTTTTCTAACCTTGTCAGGAACATTCACGATATCGACGACCTTGGAGATCTTCGTCTTTCCCCAGGTGTACACGTTTCCTTCCAGGTCGACGCCGACGGAGAAGTTGTTGCCGACTCCGATATCGAGCACCCCGTTTTTCTCAAGTTCGTCCGGGAGGTTCATCATGTCGTAGCCGGGGGCGATATTGACCAGCGTACTGTCCTGTTCGCCTAGATCCAGCGTAACGTAGTTCGGCGCAATGAAAACGAACAGCATGATCGCGATCAGCACGATCAGAGAGATCACCGAAAGCGGTTTGGAAAAGAAATTCTTGATGACCATCCGCGCCGGGCTCTGGAGCTGTTCTTCCGCATAGATATCCATTTCCTTGTTCGGGAACAGCATTCTTCTGATCCAGCGGAACAGGAAGAATTCTTTCATAGAGGAAGTATTCTTATCGTTAGCCATTTTTCTTCCTCCTTACTTGTCGATACGGACGCGCGGGTCCACGATGGTATAGATGACGTCCGTCAGCAGAACACCGATCAGGCTGACGATGGTATAGAACATCTGCATGGCCAGCACCAGCTCATAGTCCGTCGTACTCAGACCATCCCAGTAAAGAGCACCGGTGCCGTTCAGTGCGAACGTATTCTCAATGACCAGAGACCCTCCGGTAAACACGCTGATGATCCAGCCCATAATGGAGGTGGATACGGGAAGCAGCGCATTGCGCCACGCATGGCTGTAAACGACGACCTTCTCTTTCAGGCCTTTCGCACGGGCGGTGCGGATATAGTCCTGAGACAGCGTATCGATCATTGCAGCACGGACTGTTCTGGTCATGCCGGCAAGCCCTGTAAACAGAAGGACGATGATCGGCAGACACATGTAATACATGCGGTCAAGGAACTCGCGCATGCCGGTATATGTCGCTCCGGGCGTTTTCGCTCCGCCGACCGGGAAAAATCCGAGAAGAACAGCGAAGATATAGATGAACAGAATACCGATCAGGTACGTCGGCAGACTGTATCCGATAACTGTCGTCGCCTGAATGATACTATCGGAAGTCTTTCTGGCGTGAACGGCACAGTAGATGCCGAGCGGAATCGTAATCGCCAGAGTGAGTACCGTCGATACGAAGTTCAGAATGATCGTATTTGCCATCGGTACCTTAATGATATCGACAACACTTCTTTTTCTGCTGACGGAATACCCGAAATCTCCCTGCAGCAGGCCGCTGTAGGTCCCGTCCATGTCTTTTGCGAATCCCATCCACCGAGCATACCGCACGATCAAGGGATCATCGAGTCCCAGTTTCTTACGGAGTTCCAGATACTGTCTGTTGAACTCCTCAGGTTTCAGTGTCTTGCGCAATGGTTCCATCTGAACCAGAGCAGGGTCACTCGGAATCAAGTTATAGACGTAGTACATCATCAGTGATACGACGAAAAAAACGATCACGATGTAGACCAGTCGTTTCGCTATATACTTGACCACAATCAATAGCCTCCATCTTTACTGATACATGCCTTTAAATCACAAAAGTGCAAATGGCAATATTTAACACATAGTAGCACAGCGGCAAGTATAAAGCAATAAAAAAATGCCCCCGCTTTCAGGAGAAAACGGGGACATTCTTTTGTTAATCAGCTACTAAGCAGCTAACCTATTAGCCAACGAAGTCGGCGTACAGGATCGCGCGGTCGAAGCCCCAGAACGGGCCTTCCACGTAGTTGTCCAGAGTGCTGGGATAGATGGACACGTAGATGTTCGCATAAAGCGGAACTCTCGGGAGCATCTCGTTGTAGCGCTGGACGAACTCCTGCCACTTGCCAAGATAGGTCTCATAATCGCCGGGCTCAACACCGTAAACCATGTCCATGGAGAGCTTGTCAAGAGTCTCATCATAGAGGTGGGTGGTGTTGTAACCTTCCTCGAGGTACGCCGGATCGGTGGTGAACTCGAAGGAGAAGTCATATGCACCGGAGCTGAAGCCGGTCGCCAGGTTGAACATGTTGTAGGTCGGGACGGAGTAGTCGCCGCCGAGGCCGTAAGCATCCTGACGATACATGTAGTTGAGAAGCTCGGGGAAGGTCATAACGCTCTGCTTGATCTCGATACCGGCATCCTTGGTCGCTGCGCCGTTGGCGAGCATGGTGGAGAGCAGGTCGGAGACAGAGTTGCCTTCGGAGGAAGCCCAGTTGAGGGTCGCGGGCATGAGGAGCTTGCCGTCAACATTGACGCAGAAATCTTCATAGTTCGTGGCCTCTTCTGCGGTGACTTCCTTATAACGGACGAGACCGGAGCCATCAACATAGTCGGTGCCATCAGCGTTCAGGACGAAGCCGATGGATTTCAGCAGTTCAACTGCCTTCTCGGGGTTGTAGTCATAGGTGTTCAGGTTCTTCGCAATGAAGTCCTTGCTGTCATTGTACATGGTGAAAGCCGTGCAGTACGGACCATGGACAACACCGCCCCAGCCCTGGCAGAACGTGTTCGCGAACTCGTTGCGGTCAAGGAGGTAAGCGACTGCCTGACGGAACTCAGTCCACTGTGCAGGACCGAGGTCGCAAGCAAACTGGAAGTAACCGAAACCAGCGCGGTCATAGGAGGTGTACTCGCTATCGATTGTGCCGGCGTCGATCAGGTCGAGAGCAGCATTGACGAGAGCGCCATCCGCGATGCTGGAGTACAGCTCGACACCGCCTGTTGCCAGGTTGTCGATGATGGTGTCGTCCTCAGCCTTTACGATGATAACCTTCTGGACATTGGGTTTGCGTCCGGAGAAGTCACCGCAATAGTTGGGGTTGATCTCGAGAGTGATTTCGTTTGCAGCCTTATCGAAGTTAACAAGGTTGTAGGGGCCCGCGGTGACGCGGTTGGAGGTTGCATACTGAGCAGCTGCGACGCTGTCAAGAACGTCCTTCAGCTCTTTGCCGTCAGCATTGACGAGGTATGCGCCTTCGCCGTCATCCTTTACGGACCAGCCAGTGCCGAACCAGTAGTCAAGGTTGACTGCCTGTGCGCCGGCGAAAGCCAGCTCATAGTAGTACGGCAGATAGCCCTGTCCGGAATAACCGGTGGCCATGATGGTCTGAGAGAACTCGTACTCACCGAGGAGGCGGAGGCCTGCGAGGTGATCAACGGTGCCTTCACGATAATCTTTTCCGCCGGGGAGATAGTCCCAGGAAGAAGCTGTCGTGCCGGCTTCCTTACCGACTGCACTCAGGGTGAACAGCGGCCATGCAAGGAAGTTCTCAGCTTTGACCGGATCGCCATTGTTGAACACGAGGCCCTGTTTGATCTTGAAGGTGTAGGTGACGTTGCCGTCCGCATCTTCGGTACGCTCGTAAGAATCAACAACAGACTCGTTGATGACATAGTCTCCGCCGAAGTTGGAGGTGACAGTGTTCATGTCATCAGTCAGGGTGAGGACATCCTGGTCGGTGGCGTTGATGGAGCTTGTGAAAGCGCCGTACGCCCAGTCGCCGTTAGCCTCTGTGTCGGTTCCGATGATGACCTGGTTCGGTTTCTCGACGACAGGTTCAGTCGGGGCCGGAGTGGGCTCGTCGGGAGTGGTGGGCTCGGGGGTTCCCTGCTGTCCACAGCTCGTCAGAGTCACAACACAAAGTGCAACGAGAAGGATGACACTCAGAAGTTTTTCGATCTTCTTCATTTTGCATTTCCTTTCTTGTTTTTCCAAAATAAAGCGCTGTACGCTATATTCCGAATTTGATGCCTTAGGAGCATTACCCCTTTTGACATTTCCCATAATTTAAAGCATTTTTGCCATATTGTCAATAAAAAACGATTTCCTTTGGTGGTTTTCACCAATTTGTAACCTTTGTTTGAACTATTGCACAATTTTGGCTTTTAAAGTGTCGCAGTTCTTCTATCTTTTGCCGTCTATTGTTTTGCCATTTTGCAATATTTATAATGGTTTTGTTACTTCTTTACAGTGAAACTGATGCCGTAACTCCTTGTCCCAGAGGTTTTCCATGGAAAAACGATCCTTCCGCGTCCAGCTTGTTCTGGCGACCGCTTTCTGCTACTTTTTCTATTTTGCCCAATCAGTCGCCAGAAATGTATATAACACCCTTACCCCTTTCGTAGTCGACCATTACGGGACCAGTCTTACACAAAGTTCTGTGTTTACGATCGCGGAAAACATCGGATACGTCGTCATCATGTATGTTGTTACCGTTGTTGCTGACCGGATCGATAAAGCCTGGCTTCTTTTCGGACTCAGTGCCGTATACAGCGTGATCCTTCTGGTCATGGGAAACGGGCCGTCTTTCCTTCTTTTTCTGGCCTCGCTGTTTATTACCGGAATGATCGGCCGGTATATGGACACGACCTGCACTGCATACATCAGTGATCTGTATGGGGACGAGCGCAACCGCTATATGAGTTTTTTGCTGATCCTGTACTATATCGGCACTACGCTGGCGCCCAATCTGAACACGTTCATTATAGAAGTCCTTGGCCGGAAGTGGTACATCACCTACATCGTAGCGGGTCTTCTGATGGGAGCGGGCAGTCTTCTGTATCTGCTTTTCCTTCTGACGCTAAAAAAGCCTCCCCTTGCGATCAAGAAAAAAACGAGCGCTGACGGACAGAAAAAGATCAGCGCAATGACCCTGATCCGGAACCGGAACATCGCCTCTCTGTGCGGCAACTACGTATTCAACGCGTTTGCGCTATACTTCACCACTCAGCTCGTTCTGTATCTTTCCATGTCTGCGCCTGATGTCTACACGACTTCCGTACGCGGTTTCATTGCCACCGCCGGTTCGGTCGGCCTTGTTGTCGGAAGCGCACTGTATGTCTGGATCTCAAGGAAGATGAGCGCGGACAAATACCTACGTCTGGAGATTCTGGTCACGTTCTTCTTCAATATCCTGGGTCTGATGATCAACCGTCCCGTTTTCTGGATGCTGTCCCGGTTCCTTTCCAGTGCCATCGGCGGCGGCAGTTTCACCGCAAGGACACTTCTGTGCTGTGAGGAATATCCGGAATACTCCTCTTCCGCGATCGCCGTCGTTTCCCTGACGTCGGGCATCGCCTCCATCATCGCTACTCCCCTGCTGAACATGCTGGCAGAAGCAACGACCTTCCGGTTCGCAATGTACTTTTCTTTGGTACTGAGCATCGGAGCATGGGCTATGCTGAAATTCGGATACCGTTCTCACGGAGCTTCCCGTATCACGAGAGTCTGAACTCCCGCTTCTTCTGAAACAAGAGACTGCTGTTCCCGGGTTTTCCGGGTAACAGCAGTCTCTTATAATTATAAATCTTAAAAAAATCTGATTCAGTCCGCCAGGGACTCAAGTTCATCGACCAGTTCGCCGAACATTTTCAGTGCGGAGTTCACCGGCTCCGGCGTGCTCATGTCGACACCGGCGATCTTCAGCAACGAGATCGGATCCGTGCTGCTTCCGCCCGACAGGAATTTTTTGTAATCCGCAACAGCGGGCTCGCCCAATTCCAGTATCCGGTTCGCGATCGCTACCGCCGCGGAAAACCCGGTCGCGTACTGGAAGACGTAATAATCGTAAAAGAAATGCGGGATGCGCGCCCATTCCAACGAGATCCCGTCATCGGAGATCATATCCGGTCCGAAATACAGCTTGTTCAATTCCAGATATTTGGCACAAAGTGTATCCGCAGTCAGCGTCTCTCCGCTTTCCGCCAATTGTCCCATAATCAGTTCAAATTCGGCGAACATCGTCTGCCGGTAAATCGTCCCTTTGAACGAATCCAGGAAGTGGTTGATCATGTAGGCGCGCTGTTTCCTGTCGTGCGTTTTTTCCAGCAGATGCTTCATCAACAGGACCTCGTTGCAGGTCGACGCGACTTCTGCCACGAAGATCACATAGTCCGAGGTGCATACCGGCTGGTTTTTAGTGCTGAAATAGGAATGCAGGGAATGTCCCATCTCATGGGCCAGCGTAAACACGCTGTCCAGATTGTCTTTTGCGTTCATCAGGACATAGGGATGCGGTCTTCCGCTCCCGGTAGAATAAGCGCCGCCTTTTTTGCCCACGTTTGGCCGCACATCAATCCAGCGGTTTCTGAATCCCTCTCTCAAAAGATCCGTATAGTCCGTACCAAGCACAGCCAGCGCTTCGAGCACCGTCTCCTTCGCCTCTTCGAAGGAAATCTGAACGGCAGCGTCACTAACAATCGGGGTATACACGTCATACATATGCAGTTCACTCAGGCCGAGCATCGACTTGCGTACCCGGACATAGTGGTACATCTTGTCGAGATTCTGGTGAACAGCTTCGATCAGATTATGATAGACCGCCTCCGGCACTTCTGTTGTATCGAGCGAAGCCGCCAGCGTGTTCGGGTAATTCCGTGCCCTGCTGCGGAAAACCAGCTGTTTGAACTGACCGTCCAGGATCGCAGCGAAGGTGTTCCTGTATTCTCCGACTTTCTCGTAATAAGTCTCAAACGCTTTTTTGCGGAACTCGATATCATCGTTTTCAAGGAGGAACGGCAGATTGTCTTCCGACATCTGATGTACAGTTCCTTTTGAATCGGTGACATCCGGGAAATGCATATCCGCGTTCCTCAGCACGCTGCCGATCGTGTTGGGCGTCGCTTCCATCTCTCCGGAAAGTGCCAGAACGCGCTCGGCTTCCGGCGTCAGCACATGTGCGCGCCTTCTTCTGATATTCTCAAGCACGCGCCTGTAAGTCTCAAGTTCAGGCTGTTCCCGATAAAAACGATCCATCGTCTCATCGGCGATCCCCATGATTTCAGGCGTGAAAAACGCGGCAGCGCTCATGATCGCCACATAAGTCCCCCGGGCTCTTCCGACCATATCCTGATAATAACTGTTCCCCGTGTCTTCATCGCTTCTGCAATTCGCATATGTAAAGAACGGTTCCATTCGCAGCGAGATCTCGTCCTGCAGTTTCATGGCAGCGAGAAGCGTCTCCGCATTTTCACCCAGTTTCCCGCGGAAACAGAGGATCTTCTCCGGGAACTCCTTCAAGGACTCATATTCCCGCATCCAGTCGTCATTCGTTTCATATAGGTCCTCCAGCTTCCAGGTCTCTTCGACCGGGATCTCACTTCTTTTCAGGATCTTGTTGTTATCCATGATGTATCCTTTCTGATTCGTTTTCTGCAGAACATCATAGCCGTTTCAGGCGATGTACGCAACGCAGGATTGTATTTGCCGACTTGTAAATTTAAACTAGTATACAAATATCGGTGAGGTTTTTCATGGACGATTTGCGAAAAAACGATTTCCGCCGCGGACTCAGGGACGGCGTTCCCATCGCTCTGGGTTATCTTTTCGTTTCCGTCGGTTTCGGCATCACAGCGATCAATGCAGGTCTGCGTGTTTTTGAAGCCGTTCTCATCTCCGCGTCAAATCTCACTTCCGCCGGTCAGGTAGCCGGACTCGAGATCATTGAGGAAGCCTCATCTGTTGCTGCGGCTGCATTCGAGATGTTTCTGACCCAGTTTGTGATCAACCTCAGGTACTCTCTGATGGGCATTTCTCTCACGCAAAAAGCGGACGGATCTTTTACCACCCGCAACCGTCTTGTTTGTTCTTTTTCCATCACGGACGAAATCTTTGCTGTCGCATCCACGCATCCCGGTCTTTTCAGTGTTCCTTACTTCATCGGCCTCAGTATTCTGCCGATTCTCGGGTGGTCCGCCGGAACACTGGCCGGAGCAACAGTAGGCGCCAGTCTTCCTCCTGAAACCTCCTCTGTCCTCGGCATCGCGATCTACGGCATGTTTCTTTCCATTATCGTTTCCCCTGCAAAAAAGGACAGAGGCATCCTGTTCTGCGTTTTCTGTGCCGCCGCCATCAGTTGTTTGATCTATTATCTGCCCTCCTTGGATTTCATCACTTCGGGATTCTCCGTGATCATCTCCTCCGTACTGTCTGCTGTCGTTTCATCATTCTTTTTCCCGAGAGAGGAGGAAGGCACATGAAAACGTTCGTGTTGATCTTTATCATGGCAGCGACGACATATCTCGTCCGGATGATTCCTTTCACGGTATTCAGAAGGAAGATCACCAATCCGTTCCTCCGCAGTCTGCTCGCATATCTTCCATATGCGATCATCAGTGCGATGACTTTTCCCGCCGTCCTTTATGTGACCGGAGACCTGCCGTCTTCTGTCGCCGGGCTGGCAGCCGGATTGTTGCTCGGCCTTCTTGACAGATCGCTGGTCGAAATCTCTCTTGCGGCAACTGCCGTCTCCCTGGCCGTATGGCTGATCCGGAAATGAGGTGGTAAAAATGACGATCCGTCTCGCAGAAATCCGGGATCTTCCGGAACTTAACCGCATCTATGATTCGGCCAAACAGCACATGCGCCGGAACGGGAATCCCACGCAATGGGCAGATGACTATCCCTCCGCGGCGCTTCTGGAAAAGGATATCGGGAAGCGGCAGCTTTACGTCATCGAGGAAAACGGCGTACACGGCGTTTTTGTTCTGGCCGAGGGACCCGATCCCACCTATCTCCGGATCAACGGGGAATGGCTGTCAGACAGTCCCTATATGGTGATCCACCGCATCGCCAGCGACGGCGTCTGCAGTGGGGTTCTGGCAAGCGCCATCCAGCTTGCCAAGGAACGGACCGGTTCCCTGCGGATCGACACACACGAGAACAACAGGACCATGCGGCAGCTGCTGAGCAGATTCGGTTTCACCTACTGCGGCATCATCTACCTGGAGAACGGCGAGGAACGGCTCGCCTTTCAGAT